>CABEBD010000146.1_pt1 | contig 80093 bp, 75 predicted proteins | sample 3132501 | NCBI WGS metagenome assembly CABEBD01 (sample SAMEA5534344, study PRJEB31848) | metagenome | biome: tundra; feature: field; material: soil | place: USA | collected 2013-05 | depth 0.45 m | reverse complement strand
ACGATCGAGGTGAAAAGCGAAGTTGGCCGAGGATCGGCTTTTACGCTAAAATTCCCCGCGGCGAAAGAAGGAGACCCCGATGCCGGACACGCATCCGAAACGAATCCTGGTCGTGGATGACGAAGCGACGGTCTGCCAGAGCATCAAGCTGGCCCTGGCGGGCGAAGGCTACGGCATCGATACCGCGACGAGCGGCGAGGCGGCCCTGCGGCGGAGCGACCTCTCGGACTACGACCTGATTTTGGCCGACATGATGATGCCCGGGTTGAGCGGCCTGGACCTCCTCAAGGGCATCCAGGCCAAAGACCCGGCCGCCCAGGTTGTCATCATCACCGGCTACCCGACCGACAAGGCCGCGTCGCAGTCCCTCCGGATGGGCGCCGTCGATTTTCTGCCCAAGCCGTTCACCCCGGCCGAACTTCGCGCGGCGGTCGCGCGCGCCCTGGCAAAAAAAGCGCAGGCCGCCGGGACGAAGGGATAGAGGGATAGGCCGGCCGTTGGACCCGACCCTGGACCGCTTCGAGCGCCCGGACCGCTGCCCCGCCTGCGCGGGTCCGCGGCTCCGTCCCTTCAAGAAAGGGAATTTCGACTACGCCCGCCTGGACAAGGACCAGATCAAGATCACGGACTCCGAGTACGGCAAGATCTGGGATCTCGGCGAATGCGAGGACTGCGGCCACATCTTCGCCGACCCCGCGCCGAAGCCGGAATTCATCTTCGCCCTCTATCGCCAGGTCGAGGATCCGGCCTACGACGCCGAATCCGAGGGCCGTTCGCAAAACTTTCGGGGGATCCTGAAGACGCTGGACATGCTCCTGCCGGAGCGGGGGACGCTGTTCGACGTCGGCGCGGCCACCGGGATCCTGCTCGAAGCCGCCCGCGAGCAAGGTTGGACGCCGGACGGCGTCGAGGCGAGCGACTGGGCGGCGGACCGCGCCCGCCGGACCCGCCATCTCCCCTTGCGGCAGGGATTTTTCGAAGAGACCGACGTCGCGCCGGGCTCGTGCCGGGCCGTGACCATGGTGGACTTCATCGAGCACACGCCGAGGCCGCGGGACGCCGCGGCGAAAGCCTACGAGATCCTGGCCCCGCAAGGGGTGCTGTGCCTCGTGACACCCGACATCCACAGCTTCGCCGCCCGGCTCGCGGGGCGGCGGTGGTGGCATCTCCGACCCGGCCACCTGGCTTATTTCTCGAAGAAGAGCCTCGAAGCGCTCCTCGGGGACGCGGGGTTCACCATCATCCGGAGGAAGCGCTATGCATGGACGTTCAGCGCCCACTATCTCCTCACCCGGTTCAAGGCCTTCCAAATCCTCGTCCGGGGCCGGCGGGCGGCTTTGTTTTTTAAGAAAATTCCGATAAAATTGGCGCTCGGCGATTCGTTCGAAATCTACGCGCGGAAGGAACCCCGGACGTGAGATCCTACCTGAGGGCCATGCGGCTGGAGCGGTGGCCCCGGAGCCTGGCCATTTTCCTGGGCAGCGCCGCCTTCTTCTTCTTCAACCGCGAGGACCTCGGCTCGTTCCCGCTCCCGGCGCTCGCCTGGCGGGGGGCGGCGGCCTTCCTGCTGACCTGGGCCATCTCCACGGCCAACTATATCCTGAACGAGATCGTGGACCTGCCCTACGACGTCCACCATCCGACCAAGCGCTTCCGGCCCCTCGTCCAGGGCGAAATCCGGAAGGGGCCGTTCGCCGTTCTGGGCGCGGCGATCATCGTCATCAGCCTGGGGCTGTCGCATCTCGCCTTCGCCGGCCCGTTTTTTCTATCGAGCCTGGCCCTCTTCATCGCCGGCATCATCTACAACGTGCGGCCCATCCGAACCAAGGACATCCCGTTCCTCGACTCCATTTCGGAATCGGCCAACAATCCCATCCGGTTCCTGATCGGCTGGTACGCGTTCGCGTCCCTGCTCCATCGGCCGCCGGTGAGCCTCCTCCTCAGCTGGTGGGCCTTCGGCAACTTCCTGATGATCGCCAAACGGCTCTCGGAATTCCGTTACCTCAAGGACAAGGCCAGCGACTACCGGTCCTCCCACAAGAAGTACTCGGGCCGTTCCCTCCTGTTCGGCATGGCCGCCAGCGCCGCGATCTGCCTGCTGTCGTTTCTTTTTCTCGGGTTCCGGCTGAAGCTCGAGTCGTTCTTCGCCATCTCGCCTTTCCTCCTGTTCTTCTTCGTCATCATCGTCCGGAAAACGCTCAAGACCGACGAGGTCATGGAAGAGCCCGAGAAGCTCCTGGCCAGCCCCAAGTACGCGCTCTACACCCTGTTTCTCGTGGCCCTCTTCGTCCTGGCCTATTTCCTGGACACGATCGGACGCTGAACCCGCCGTGGCGACGCCGAAGATCCCCCTCGTCCTCGCGACCACGAACGAGGGCAAGGCGCGGGAGATCCGGGCCGCGCTCCGGGGCCTCCCCTTCCGGGTGGTCACCCTGGCCGCAATCGGCGTCGCGGCCGCCTATCCCGAGAAAGGCGCCACGTTCGAGGCCAATGCCCGGGGCAAGGGCCTCCACTACAGCCGCAAGTCCGAATTCCTCACCCTGGCCGAGGATTCGGGCCTCGTCGTCGACGCGCTCGACGGCGCGCCCGGCGTGCGCTCGGCCCGGTTCTCGGGACGGGGAGCGACCGACGAAAAGAACATTCGCAAGCTCCTGCGCCTGATGAAGGACGTTCCGCCGAAGGCGCGGAAGGGTCGCTTCGTCTGCCGCATGGTCCTGTCCCACCGAAGCCGGGTGCTCGTCTCGGTTTGCGGCGAGGTCCGGGGGACGATCACCAGCGCGCCGCGGGGAAAACTCGGCTTCGGATACGACCCGGTTTTCTATTATCGGCCGTGGCACAAAACGTTCGGAGAGATCCCGCCCGGCGCCAAGAACGCGGTCAGCCATCGCGGCCGGGCGCTGGCCAAAATCAAGGACTTCCTGAAAAGAGAGGGCCCGCCCCCTTGGGGAAGAGGGCGGGCCTCAGGGGAGGGGGCACCCTTGGGAGGGAATCAGGCCTCGCGGCCTAGACCGTGAGCAGCTCCTTCATTTTGGCGAATGTCTTCTCGCCGATCCCGCGGACCTTCATCAGCTCCTCGGCTTTCTTGAAGTTCCCGTTCTCCTTGCGGAAGTCGATGATCCGCTGGGCGACCTTCGGACCGACGCCGGGCAGCTTCTGCAACTCCTCGAGCGACCCGGTGTTGATGTTGATCTTGTCGGCCGGCGCCTTCTTGGCCTGGGGCTGCTGGGCCAGGAGCGGGAAGACGAAGAGTCCGAGGATCAGGGCGATCGCCGTTCCTTTGTTGATGATTTGTTTCATGAGAACCTCCTTTCGCTGTTCTTAATGCAAAAGGAGTGCCAAGAACCTTCTCCGCGCATCACGTTGTTATTGATAGAGTTACAAATCGCCGAAGGTATGTCCCATCAACGGCGGTGGATGGATGGATGAGTCTCGCGCTAACGATTGGAGACTATTTCAGCGCGGCTCCCGCGCTTAGCGAATTAGGGAAATAGGTATTGTGTCCCCAATTGTCATTTGGCGCGCGGGTGGCTTTTGCGGTAGATCTCGAGCAGCTGGGTGACGTCCATGTGGGTGTATTTCTGGGTCGTGGCCAGGCTCTCGTGGCCGAGAAGCTCCTGGATGACACGCAGGTCGGCGCCGCGGCCCAGGAGGTGAGTCGCGAACGAGTGGCGCAGGGAGTGGGGACTGAGGTTCTTCCGCAGGGCGGCCTGGCGCAAATATTTGGCCACGAGCCGCTGCACGGACCGGGGCGAGAGACGCGTGCCTTGGTAGTTGAGGAAGAGCGAGGTCTCGCCGAGCCGCAGCGGGAACTCGTGCCGGACGCGGACGTACGCCGCCATGCTCTCCTCCGCCTTCCGGCCGAACGGGACGAGCCGCTCTTTCTTCCCCTTCCCTTTCACCCGGATCATCCGCTCTTCGAAGCTGACGTCCGCGAGGCCGATCCCGACGAGCTCGCTCACCCGGATCCCCGTGGCGTAGAACACTTCCAGGATGGCCCGATCCCGCAGGCCCAGAGCGTCGTCCGTCGGCGGGATTTCGAGAAGCTTCGCCGTCTCCTCTTCGGACAGGAACCCCGGCACGTGCTGGTCGAGGCGGGGTGTCGCCACGACCTTGGCCGGGTTGTCCTCGAGCCACCGGCGCCGGATGCAGTACTGGAAGAATGAGCGGACCGCCGCCAATTTCCGGGCGGCCGAGGTCTTGGTCAGTTTCCGGCGGTAGAGCTCGACCAGGAAACCGCGAAGGACGACGTTGTCGACCTGGGCGAGACGGACCTTCCGCTCATCGAGGAAATCGGCGAGCTGGGTGAGGTCGATCCGGTAGCTCGAAATAGTGTGCGGAGAAGCGTTGCGCTCGTGGGTGAGATAAGCCAGGAATTCGTCGCGCTCTTTTCGCATCAGGAGGCGGGGGCCGCTGGCGGAGCGCCGTCCTTCGGCGGCGTCTCGGCGCCTTTCTCCTCTGCGGGCGGAAGCTCCGGCTTGGCCGGGTCGCGCCAGCCGCAATTCTCGTCCTGGCAGTAGACGTAGGTCCCTTCCTTCTTGGATGTCTTCTGGAGGATGAAGGGCTTGCCGCACTTCGGGCAGGGCCGGACCAGGGGCTCGTCCCAGGTCGCGTACCGGCACTTCGGGAAGAGGCTGCAGCCATGGAAATATCTCCCCCGGCGCGTCTTGCGCTTCAGGATCGTGCCGCCGCAGCCGTTCGGACAGGCGATGCCCGTATCGGTCTGGTCCTTCTTGATATATTTGCAGGTCGGATAGTTCGAACAAGCGACGAACAGCCCAAACCGGCCGCTCCGCTGGACGAGCTGGGCGCCGCAGGTCGGGCACGTCTCGTCGAGGAGCACGACCTCCTTCTTGACCATGTTCTCCTTGAAATCGCAGTCCGGATAGCCCGAGCAGGCCTTGAACTGGCCGAACTTCCCGCCCTTGAGGACGAGCGGCTTGCCGCATTTCGGGCAGGCGCCCTCGATGGGGATGCCCGAGGCCTTCACGCTCTCGACCTTCATGCCCGCCTGGAGGTCCTTCTCGAGCTTGCCGTAGAAATCCTTCAGGGAGGCACGCCAGTCGAGCGTACCCTCGCCGATGCGGTCGAGGTCCTCTTCCATCCCCGCCGTGAACTTGACCTCCATGATGTCGGGGAAGTTCTTGACGAGCCAGTCGGTCACGAACATCCCGAGCTCGGTAGGCACGAACTTGCCTTCGTCCTTGACCACATACACCCGGTTCTGGAGGGTGGCGATGATCGGGGCGTACGTCGAGGGCCGGCCGATGCCCTGGGCCTCGAGCTCCTTGACCAGCGTCCCTTCCGTGTAGCGGGCGGGCGGCTGGGTGAAATTCTGCTTGGGTTCGAGGCCGAGGAGGGCCAGCGTCTCCCCTTCCTTCGCCGCGGGGAGGTTCTCCTTGTCACCGTTCTCCCGGTTGGGGTACAGGGCCAGATAGCCGGCGAATTTCAGGACCTCGCCCTTGATCGAGAACTGGTACTTCTTGGCTGTGATCTCGAATTCGGTCTCCTCGATCGCGGCCGGGCTCATCTGGGAGGCGAGGAACCGGTTCCAGATGAGCTGATAGAGGCTGAACTCCTCCCGCTTCAGATAGGGCTTCACGGCCTCGGGCGTCAGGTCGGGCGAGGTCGGCCGGATGGCTTCGTGGGCGTCCTGGGCCTGGCTCTTGTTCTTGTAGAACGGCGGCTTCGCCGGGGCGTGCTTGGGCGAATACGTCTGTTCGATGTACGCCTTCGCCCAGGCCTGGGCCTCGGACGAGATCCGGACCGAGTCCGTGCGCATGTAGGTGATGAGGCCCACCGGTCCCTTCTCGCCGATCGGCATGCCTTCATAGAGCTTCTGGGCGATGAACATCGTCCGCTTGACCGGGTAGTGGAGGCGCTGGTAGGCGTCCTGCTGGAGGGTGCTGGTGATATAGGGCGGCGGCGGAGTCCGCTTCTTCTCCCGGACCTTGATCTTGGCCAGGACGAATTCGGCGTCCTTGAGGTCGGCGACGACCGCCTCGGCCGACGTCCCGTCGCCGATCTTGGCCTTCTTGCCGTCGATCTTGGTCAGCGCGGCCCGGAAGGGCGGCGGCTGCGAGGCGGAGAGCTGGGCGAACAGCGTCCAGTACTCCTCGGGGACAAAGGCCTTGATCTCCTTCTCGCGCTCGCAGATCAGGCGGAGGGCGACGGACTGGACCCGGCCGGCGCTCAGCCCGCGGCTGACCTTTTTCCAGAGCAGGGGGCTGATTTTGTAGCCGACGAGCCGGTCCAGGATGCGGCGGGCCTGCTGGGCGTCGAACATGTTCCGGTCGAGCTTTCCCATGTGCCCGATCGCCTGCTCGATCCCGGACTTCGTGATCTCATGGAGCATCACCCGGCTGATGTCCTTGTCCAGCCCTTCGAACAGGGCGGCCAGGTGCCAGCAGATGGCTTCGCCCTCGCGATCGGGGTCGGCCGCCAGGATGATCCTCGAGGCGTTCTCAGCGGCGTGCTGGAGCTCGGTCACGACCTTCTTCCGCTCGGGGATGACGACGTATTGGGGCTCGAAGTTGTTCTCGACGTCGACGCCCAGCTTGCTCTTGGGCAGGTCGCGGACGTGGCCCATGGAGGCCATGACGACGTACTCCGGGCCGAGATAGCGGTTGATGGTCTTGGCCTTCGCCGGCGATTCGACGATGACGAGCGCCTTATCCATTCACATTCTCCTCTGGTACAGATGCCCCGTGCGGGCGACGACTGCCCCCTTGAGCTCGAGATCGAGCAGGAGGACCAGCAGCTCGGACACCGAGCGGTCGCTCAGGCCGGTCAGCGCGTCGATCGAAAGCGCTTCGTCCGTCTTCAGCAGGCGGTAGACCGCCGCTTCGTCGTCGGTCAGGAGCGGCAGGGGCAGCGTCGCGCCTTCGCGCTGCGCGAGGAGCGCTTCGCGGAGGGGCGAGGGCAGTTCCTCGGCCACGTCCTCCCAGCCCTCGACGAGCTTCGCGCCCCGCTTGATCAGGCCGTTCGTCCCCCGGCTCATGTCCGAAGTGACGTTCCCGGGGACGGCCATCACCTCCCGGTTCTGTTCCAGGGCGAACCCGGCGGTGATGAGCGAGCCGCTCCTCGCGGCCGCTTCGACGACCACGACGGCCCGGGCGAAGCCGCTGATGATCCGGTTCCGCCGCGGGAAATTCGCCGCATATGGTGGTGTATCGAGCGGAAATTCCGACACCACCGCCCCCGACTCCGCGATCTTGTCGAAGAGCCGGCGATTGGCCTTCGGATAAACTTCCTCGAATCCGGATCCCAACACGGCGACCGTCCTTCCACCATTCAATGCTCCCCAATGGGCGATCGCGTCGACGCCCAGGGCCATCCCGCTGACGATCACGATCCCCCGCGAGGCCAGGTCCGCGGCCAGTTTCTCGGCGACCGCCCGCCCGTAAGGCGAAGGCCGGCGCGATCCGACGACGGCCACGGCCGGGCCCTGCAACGCCTCCGGCCGGCCCGCGCAATAGAGGACGGGAGGAGGGTCGAATATTTCCCGCAGATAAACGGGGTATTCGTTATCCTCAAAGGTTACAAGAGAATAGCCTTTCTTTTTCAGTCTGTCAAATTCTTTGTGGGCGGCCTCGGCGAGCCCCGGCGAGGCGATCCGGTCCGCCCGCGCCCCCTCGAAACCAAGGCCGGCGAACTCGGCCCGGGCGGCGCGGAGGGCGGCGGAGGGGTCGGGAAAGCGATCCAGGACGGACTTGAGCAGCTTGAGGTTGTCCCACAGGGCAAGGTTCAACGCCAGCCACGCAATCTTCCGCTCGTCTGTCATACCCATCGTTGGGATGGACGGCCGGCGCCGGCGAATTTGTCATCCCGAGGCCCTACGAGGGATGACAAGAAAAAGTGTCATTGCGAGCGACCCTTGGGAGCGTGGCAATCCCCTCCTAAGAAGAGGAGATCCCTCGCTGCGCTCGGGATGACGGTTTGTTGCAGAGGGGATCCCTCGCAAAGCCTCGGGATGACATTCAATAGTCCCGAGACGGGGCTCGGGACTACTGAATGTCATTTGATGACGTTTTTGTACTTGTCGAAGAGCTTCTTCAACTGGTCGCGGGTCACGAGGTAGCCGTTGAGGTTCATCGAGATCGTGGAGCGCAGGGGGTCGTTCGTCTTGAATAAAACGAATTCGCGGACCATCCCCATCCGGTTGGCCAAGCCCAGGGAGATCTCGACGACCACCTCTTTGCCGGCCGCGACCTTGATCGGGAACTTGGCCGGCTTGCCGCCGACCGAAAAGGCGGCGTTCGCGAGCTCGCACTCGAACCGGAGCTCGAGCTCGCCCCGGTTCTTGATCGCGACCTGGGCCTGGAGCGCGTCGCCCTCCACCAGGAGGCCTGCATCGTAGGTATACTTGTCGAGGTCGATGCGCGGCTGGGGCGGAACGTCCACGGCGGCCGAGATCTTGAGCTGGAGGCGGGGCGCGAGGGGATCGTCGGAGTCGACGTAGATGTGTTTCGTCACCTCGCCCGAATATCCCCGCGAGCTGAAGGTGACCTTGATCTTGCCCGACTTGCCGGGCTCGACCTTCTTTTCGGAGACGAGCGCCGCCGTGCAACCGCAGGAGGTTTCGACGTTCTTGATGGTCAGGAGGGCGTCGCCCTCGTTCTTGAAGACGAACTCATAGGTGGGCTCGTCGCCCTGTTTGATCTTGCCGAAGTCGTAGGCATCCTTGGCGAAGACGATCTTGGGCCCTTTGGCGGCGTCTGCGACGTCTGCCACAACCGAGCCGACGGCGAAGCCCGAGGCCGCGAAGATGGCGGCGATCGCGACGGCGAAAACAGCCGTAAATTTGCCGGATGTCCGATGTATCATGTTCGACTCCCTGGATGATAAGGTATCACGAATTCTTTCCCCTGTTCAAGTCGGCGATCGCCGGCGCGGCGGTGCCCTTGTCGCTCGAAGCGGCGGGGACCCTTCGAAGATGGGTGAGCCGCGAGAGCGATTAGGGCTAAAGCCGCGCATGGTCCCAAGCGCTGGCGCGGCGCGAGCCCCGGTCGCTCGAAGCGGCGGGGACCCGCGGTTTGTGGGTGAGCCGCGAGAGCGACTGGGGCGGGAGCCGCGCCGCCCTCCCGCCCCCTTCCGCCTTGCAACGGAAGAGGCAATCATGTACATGTATCATGCTATAAGGATAACCTTGGTTCGAACCGTCGTTCGGAGGTCCGCATTGAGAAACCTCGGCGCCGCCCTGGCCCTGGCTTCGATCCTAGCGGCCTCCGCCTTCGCCCAACCCGATCGGCCCCGGAAATACGAATTCAGCCTGACGCTCGGGCTCTCGTTCCCCCGGGGCACGGACGCCTCCCTTTACAAGGACGAGTGGACGCAGGAACTCCTCTCAAAAGTCATCGACGAAAATACGTTCACACCCGCGTCCTCGAGCGTCTTCTCCTGCCAGGGATTCGCCGCCTATTTCCTCAAGGAAAGTCTGGGCGTCCAGCTGGGCCTCGGCATCTATTCGCTCAGCGTTCCGAACACGTCGACGTTCAATTTCACCTACACTTGGAAGGGCGGGACGACCGTGACAAAGAGCCGGACATGGGAAGGCACGGGGCGGCTGCGGAGCGTCCCCCTGAGCCTAAACGTGCTCTACAAATGGCGGAAGCCGCGCTGGGACGCCACCGTTTCGGCCGGTCCGACCCTCTTTTTTAACGGATTCGAGGCCCAATCCACGGCCGGGTTCGGGGTCTCGGACGTGGCCAAGGTCCTGACCTACATCCCCCCCAACTGGGTGGAGACCGTCATCCAGAAAGTCGACGCCCTGCCCGTCGCCGTTTCGGTCCCCGCGCAGTCTTGGGTCGGGTTCGGCTTCGACATCGGCGGCGGGGCGGATTACCGGCTCTCGGACAAATGGGCCCTGACCGCCGACATCCGCTATTTCAGCTGCCCGGCCAAAGAGCTGTCCTGGGTTTGGGCCCCCGGGACTTATACCGGGGTCCTGGGCGAGCTCCCCGACTGGCCGTTCACCGAAGTGAACGCCGACTACGCGGCGGGCAAGACGACGGCCAGCGCCGTCCGCGCCTCCTCCCTGAGGATCGCCCTCGGCATCAAAATGTCGCTATGAAGAGATCCGCGCTCGCGTTGATCGCGGCGGTGTGGTGCGCGACGTCCGCGACGTCCGCGGAGCCCCCCGCCTGGAACCGCTTCGAAATCGCGCTGTCCGGCGGATATGGGCGGTCCCGGGCCGGCGGGACGTCGACCTTTCTCCGGGAAAGCGCCACCGCGTTTTATACGCGCCTCAGCGCTTCGGACACGATCACCCTCGATTCCGCGGCGGCCGTTCTCGTCGGCGGGTCGTGCACGTTCTACCTGACTCCGGCGTTCGGAATCCAGGTCGGCTTCGGCTATCTGAAATCTGCAATTACGGGCGGCAGCCTCTTCCGCCTCGAGGCCTTCCGTGACGCTCCCGAGAGCAGCCAGTTCTCCTGGAGCGGAAGAGGAGAGATCACGGCCGTGCCGCTTTCCCTGAATTTGACCATGAGAAGCCGAGGCGAAACGGTCCGGGCGCGCGTCTCGGGCGGGCTCACCTTGTTCCTCAACGCATTCATGGCCGGGGTGCCGGCCGGGATCGAGGCCGTCAAGCCCGTCTGGGCGGCGGGCGCCGGGGATCCCCCCGTCCTGGTCCTGGCGGACGAAAAGCTCGACATCCTCCAGGTCCCGATTTCCGTCGCGGACACGACCTGGATCGCGGTCGGCGCGAACCTGGGCGCCGGGCTCGACTTCGCGATCGCCAAGAACGTGGCTCTCTCGATCGAGGCCCACTATTTTCTCTGCCCGGCGAAGACTTTCGCCTGGGACTGGACGCCCGGCGTCTACAACGGCCTCGACGGCAGGATCGCCGGCTGGAATTTCACGGGGGACGCGGCTCGGGCAGCCGGGCAGAAGACCTCGTCCCTGAGGATCGACCCCTCGTTTTTTCAGATCTCGGTCGGCGTCCGGTTCTTTTTCCCCGGGCCGCGGCGGGACTGAGGGGAAATGGATGTCGTCGCGAGGAGTCCCGCTCCTGCGGGGCGACGTGGCGACCCCCTGCGGTAAGCTGTCATCCCGAGCGTAGCGAGGGATCCCCTGAGGGCGAAGGGGGTCCCTCGCTGCGCTCGGGACGACCCGCCGGGCCGGGTCGCTTCGTCCCACTCTTGGCGGTCCTCGCAACGACACTCTGCTCATGCTATAATTTCCCAGGAAATAAAAAAGGGAACCCGTGATGAACAAGAAATTCATTCCACTATCCGTTTTTCTGATAGGCCTCTTTCTTCTGGCAGGCGCCGCCGCTGCGCTCACGGCAGCGCCGATCAAGATCAAAGTGACGGCCGAGCTGGCCAACATCCGCCAGAAGCCCTCGATCGGAAGCATCATCATCCGCCAGTTCCCCCAGGGTGAAATCCTCGAGGCGATCCGCCAGGAGGGCGAGTGGTACTTGGTCAAGCTCGATCCCAGCGAGGGCGGGGCGACTTCGGGCTACGTCCATGAAAGTCTCGTGATGCCACTCGAGGACGTTCCGGGACGGGAAGTCCGGCCGCGGATCGCGGAGCCGCCGGCGAAAAAGGAACCGGTCCGGCCGCCCGTCCAACGACCGGAACGGGTCGAGGCGGAGCCGCGGGCGCGGACCGTGGAGGCCGCGGGCCAGGCCGGTGCGGGCCGGATCACGTTGCTCCTGTTCGGGGGGGCGAACTTGGCCGTCGGCGGCGACCTGAACACCGGGGCGCAGGGGCTGGCCGACTTCTATGCCGCGACGGTCGGCGCGGCGGGCGATACCCGGGTGGCGTCCGCCAAATTGAGCCTGCTCTTCGGCGGCGAACTCGCTTTTCCGATCGCGAGCGGGCTCTTCATCACCGCCGGCGCCGAATTCCACCAGTGCTCGAAGGAGACCCTCGTCTCCTATACGAAGAGCGGATTCACCGACAAGTTCACGGCCAAGCCCGGCTTCAGGGGGCTTCCCATCAAGCTGGGCATGACGTTCTATCCCGTCGAATTCATCTACGTCCGGCTCGGCGCGTCCTATTATTTCGCCAAGGCCAGCTATTTTTACCGCTACGAGCACGACACGTTCTGGCAGGAATGGCAGGGCGAAGCGACCGGCCAGGGGCTCGGCCTCTGGGGCGGCCTGGGCCTGGAATGGGCCGTGAGCGGCGCGCTGGCCTTCGTCATCGAAACGACGGGGCAATTCGCCACGATTACGACGTTCGAGGGCACGGGAACCTATATGGATTCGACGGCCACCGGGACCGTCACGGAAGAGGGAAGGCTCTACGCCTACGACGCCCGGACATCGAACCAGACGAGCTACCCGTTGACCTTCATCCGCAACAAGGTGCCGACGGAAGCGGGCGTGGAGAATGCGCGCGAAGCCAAGGTCGATTTCTCAGGCTTATCGATCCGGGCGGGTATAAAAATAAAGTTTTGATAATCGTCATTGCGAGGAACATTGCTCTTGCAATGTGACGCGGCAATCCGACCCTTTGGGTCGTCCCGAGTTTTACGAGGGACCTCATTCAGGAAGTGATCAGGCAGAGGGGATCCCTCGCTTCGCTCGGGATGACAGCTTGCCGCAGGGGGATTGCGAGCCGTGTCATCCCGAGCGTAGCGAGGGATCTCATCCGACCGCAGGGGATTGCTTCGTCGTCGCGTAAAAACGCTCCTCCTCGCAATGACCTCCGCTATTTCTTCAGCAACGCCAAGTGATAGGCATGGATCCCACGGAAGAGGGGGAACACGCGCACGACCTCGAATCCGGCGGCGACCGCCTCCTTCTCGAACGTCCCCGGCTCGATCATCTTGATATGGGTCCGGCTCTTGTGGAATTTGCGGCGCAGCCGGCGCTGGAGCCCGTGCAGGCCGTTCATCCGGTAGAAGGACACGATCGCCCAACCGGCCGTTGCGCGGTGGAATTCGTGCAGGATCCGCGCGCGGTCGAGAGGATCGTGGACGTGGTGGAAAAACCGAACCGAAAACACGACGTCAAACACGCCCGCCTTGAACGGCAGCCCCTGCTTGGCGTTCGCGACCGCGCCCACCAACCGTTCCACGGCGGCCGGGGCCCCGGGCTTTGCCCGGGGGTCCACTTCCGCCGTACTCGCCCGTGGATACAAGTCACGGGCGAGTGGCGAGCCGAAGGCTCGTCCCTTGACGCGCGCTGCCGCCGGGCCGCCGCCCGCCGCAGCCCTGCCTATTCCCGCCGCGACAGCGGGCCCGGGCCGGTGGACCGCCCGCCGGACCATCTCGAACGAAAGGTCGCTCGCGACCAACCGTCCGGCGTAGGCACGGAGAAGGTCCGTGAACCGGCCGTAGCCGCAGGGCAGATCGAGGACGGCGGCGCCCCCCTCGGGCACCCCCCGAGCGGCGCGGATGCGGTCGAAGCACTTGCGGATCAGGCGGGTCTCTCGGGCGTGGACGATCCGCTGGTCGATCCCGCGGTAGCGCCGCCGCTCGTAATCGCGGACGCCCTCCTCGGTGAATTTCGAGGCTCCCGGCCGGCCCGCCGGCCCGCCGCTCCCGTCCGACCCGCGGCCGGCCCCGCTCCCGGCGCGATCATTTGAAGGTGACATATTTCGGACTCCTCCCGATCGCGATCCGTCCGCCGGCCAGGGCTGCTCGGCGGCACCGGCCGGCGCTCTGTTCCGGAGCCCGCGCCGGTGCGATCTCCTGTCCGTCCCGGTCGGTCAATCGCTCGACCGGCCGGCCGAACTCGAATTCCCGGGGGGCACCGTTCGTCCAGAAGACGGCGAAGTCCTTCCCCGCCTTCCGGAAGCGGTAGATCTCCGCGCCGCGCGCCGCCCGTCCCTCGTCTTTTCCCGTGAATTCGCTTTCCGCGAGCCGCCCGACCATCGTCTTGAGCGCGAACCAAGCGGGGCGCCGCCGCCAAGGCTCGTCGCGGCCGTCGACGAGCCCGTAGCCGGTCGCGACGAGCTGCCACCAGTAGATGCGCTCGATCAGCCCGGAGGCGAGGCCGATGATGTAATAGCGGACGAGGTAATCGGCCTGCTCCTCCTCCGTGACGTTGGGCTTTCCGGACGCGGGCGAATACGGGCCCGTTCCCTCGAGCGGCCAGTTGACCTCCGTGATCCAGCAGCCGCACGGCCGGCGGGCGGAGGTGTCCGTGACCGCCTTGAACAGGGCCATTTTCTTGGCCGCCGTCCAGCCGAACTGGGCGTTCTCGGGCGCCCCGACGCGGTCCACGTAGAGGAGCGAGCTCGAGACGTCGAACGGAAGGGCCCGGAGCGTCGGGGGGTAGAGGTGGAACTCGAAATCGATCACCGCCGGCCCGACGAGCCTGACCCCGTATTTCTCGCGAAGGGCGAACGCCGGCCGGGCCAGGGCGAGATACTCGGCGTAATCCCAGACGCCCCATTTGGTCCGGTTCCAGGCATGGCCGATCTCGAAATACCGGCAGACCGGGCTGAAGCGGGCGAACACGTCCTCCACGAAACGCGCCCAGGCGGCCGCTTCGAAGACGTCCTCCCGGCGCTGGAGGAGGGCGATCGTGAGGCCGATGCCGCGCGACCGGACGAGCCGGGCGAACGCTTCGTATTCATCCAGCTTGTCCCTCTCCCAGGACGGGATGCGGAGGAGCGTCTCCCGGACGCCGGTTTCCTCGAGCAGGGCGAGGACCTCCTCGTTCCGGCCCGGCCGGGGCGAGACCGCCGCGGCGAACATCCCCCGCCCGATCGCGACCGGCCGGCGAAACATCGTCCGGCGCAGCCGGCGGTAGCGGAAGAGCGCCGGAACGCCACAGAGGATATCCGCCCAGATCATTGTGAAATACGTCCGCCAATGCCGGACGTGGTGGCGCGTCCGCTCGGAGCGCGGGGCGACGTTGTGCGGCTGGTCGGCGGACTCGTTCCAGGAGAATTTGAATCTCATTGGATTTTCAGCTTCCGGGCCAGGGTCTTGAGCCGGAGCTTCTTTTTGAGCCTTATCCAGCCGGCGAACGTCCCCTTGGCGAGGCCGTACCGGAGCGCGAAGCCGAAACTCAGAGGCCGGGCTGCGGCGGCCGCGTAGCGCTTCAGGAAGAAAAGACGGAGATCGGGGGGAACGCCGAGCCGGACGAGGTTCCGCGCCCGGGCTGAGGCGCCGATCCTCCGCCGGACGCGGATGCGATTCGTGTCGAGGAAGAAAAAGCGGAACGCGGGCCCGTCCGATTCGACGAGGATATTGCCGTCCGAGAGGTCGCGGTGGAGGAGGCCGGCGGCGTGGGCCCGGGCCAGCTCTCCGGCGAGGGCCGCGAGGAGCGGCTCGAGCTTCTCGCGGGGAAGCTCGCGGAGGAGGCCGCGGATTTCGAGCGGGCCGGCCAGCCGCCCGGCGACGAAGAAACTCTCCGAGACGAAACCGCCGGTCCTCCGCTCGAGATAGGCGATGGGCGGCGCCGTCCTGAATCCCGCGGCGACCAGGGCCCGGGCGCCGCGCCAGGCCTTTGCCGCCTTCGACGGCTGGACGAGGCTCTTGAGCTTCGTGAGGCCGCGGGACCCGAAGGATTTGACGACGATGTCGATCTGCCCTCGTTCGCCGAGCGCGACTTTAGCCGCGGCCACCTTGTTTCGGCCGTCGAGCAGGACTTCGGCCCCAGGGCCGGCCAGGAGGCTGGCGGGATCGGCCAGGAGGGAGAGGAATTCGGGCGTGGCATAGGGCTCCGCGATTTCGCCCTTGAACGGGGGGAGGGAGAGCGGGCGCGAGGGGTTATCTAATATCGGTCTGTCGGCTCGGTTCATGGACGCGCGACCGTTACGATGTCATTGCGAGCGACCGGAGGGAGCGAAGCAATCCGACCCTTTGGGTCATCCCGAGTTTTACGAGGGATCTCCTCCAGGAAGTCAGCAGGCAGAGGGGATCCCTCGCTCCGCTCGGGATGACGACTTTCGCCAAAGTGCTTTTCGACGATCTCCAGCAGGCGCGCGGCGGTCGCCCGCGGCGAATACTTTTCCGCGACAAGAGCCTGGCCGTTCCGGGCGATGCGCCCCCGGAGCGCCGCATCCGATTTCAGCTCAAGAATGGCCGCGGCCAGGGATTCGGCGCGCGGCTCCTCGCAGAAGAGGAGGTGCTCCCGGTGGACGAAGAACTCCTCCGCGGCCGGCGTCCGGGCCGTGATCACGGCCTTGCCCATGCCCAGGGCCTGGAACAGCTTGTGCGGGACCACGCGCCCGGCCTTCTCGGTCCGGCCGAAGATGCCCAGGCTGATATCCGCCGCGGCGATTCGGCTTGGGAGCTCCTTCATCGGCAGCCGCCCGGCGAATTCCACGTTGCGGAGGCCGTGGCCCCTTACCAGGCGCCGGGCCGCCTCGTGCGTCTGGCCCGAGCCGACCAGGGTGAAGCGTACAGAGGAGTCCCGCCCGGCGACGATCCGGGCGGCGTCGATGATCACGTCCGTCCCGTGGAGCGGCAGGAACGATCCCGTGAACAGGACCTCGAACGCCGGTCCCGGAGCGCGCCCGGCCCGGGGTCGAAAGACATCGTCGTCGTAGCCGAGGGGCAGGACTTCGACCTTTTTCTGATCCAACCCGTACATTTGGCAATAATAAGCCTTATGGGCCGCCGTGTCGGCCAGGACCAGGTCGGCGCCGGCGAACGCCGCCCGGTCGATCTGCAGGTTCCACCAAGCCGAGGGCGAATCGGCGGGCTTGCGCTTCCAATCGACGATCTTGGTCTCGTAGCGCGCCGCCAGGGGATCGAAGACGACCTTTCCCGCCGTCAAGAGGCCCCAGAACCTGGCCAGGGGGACATCCTTCTGGCCGAATTCCGGGACGAAGAGGATGCGGGGGCCGGCGTTCCGGCCGGGACCGCTAAGGCCGCGGGGCGGCGCCGCGGACGACCGCCGCGGGACCTTAAGCAAAAGCTTGAGGAAAAGGAGCGGATAGCGGGCCCAGAATTTGAATTTCCGGGAGGCGCGGCACTCGACCACCCGCGCGTCGAGCTGCCGCAACCCCTTGCGGATCACGGCGTTGCGCGGATAGTCCGGATCGTAGGCTCCCAGGAATGTGAATGTCATGGCGATTGACTGTCGCCACTAAAGTAATTCAGCCGGTGGTTTTTGTCAATTTGCCCCAACGGGGACAAGGAATCGTGTTCCCGGAGGCAATTCAACTTCCAGACTATTTGAAAGAATAGCCGATCATGACCGAAATCGTCTGATTCTTCATCGTGGAATCCGTAGCAATTGTGGAAAAGCTCATTCCGTAGCGGACGTCGAGGGTGATTTTCCCTTTGCCGACGACAAAATCGGAACCGACGCCCAACACGTAGCCCAAATCCGTGCTTTTGATCTGGTCCATAGTCCGGTCGATGGTGGTTGCCCCCCACGTACCTTTCAACCTGGCGCTCATCTTCAATCCCAGATAGGGCCCGGCGAAGAGATTCGGCCGGATCGCGGCATTGGCTCCCACCGGAATGAGAATTTTCACGAGGACCGGAATCTCAAGGTAATCCAGATTGACCGTTCCGACAAAGGCGACTCCACCGAGCGGGGCGTCCCATTTGGGGCCCTTCTGGGAGTAGAGGATTTCCGGCTGGATCGCCAATAGATCATTGAGCTTCAGCGTGAAGAAAACGCCGCCAACCAACGCCATCCGATTTTTCCATTCCTGCTCGACATCGGGGCCGGAAAAACTAGAAAAATTCGCACCGGCTTTGACTCCCAGCCCCGAAATCTCTATCGCCATCGCCGACACCGATGACATCAGAACGAGAGCCACCGCCAAGCAAATACGTATTCTTGAAATCCTCATTTTTTTCTCCTTTGATGTCTCTCCGAAAATGGGCCGCTCGGATTCGGCCGTTTTTAGCAGCCTTTTCGACAACCCCTCGTAGGAAATATATTATCATAGTGTCTCGTGAAAATGAAAGCATGAATCGGGAGCCAATGGAATTCGGTGACATGATCGTCGGAATTCGGTACAGAAATCGGTGACACGATCCCAATTCAGGAGAATTGGGTCATGTCACCGATTTCCGCGAATTGACGGGCGCGCGACTTCTGTATTATGCTAATCTTCGCCGTCGGACCCGTCGCGGGCCATGACGGCAACCCGGTGAGAGGAGATTTCCCATGGCGCTTGACCCCCAACTTCTCGAGATCCTCGCCTGTCCCCAGTGCAAGGCGGACGTGAAACTCACCGCGGACGACAAAGGCCTGAAGTGCGTGAAATGCCACCGCGTCTATCCCATCAAGGACGATATCCCGGTCATGCTGATCGACGAGGCCACGATTGAACCCGACCGGCCGACCAAGAACTGACCCCCGGAAGATCCTCCTCGTCCGTCTGCGCCGCATCGGCGACGTCGTGATGACGACGCCGGCCGCGGCCCTCCTCAAGAAACATTTCCCGGGCGCCTCCGTCACCTACCTTGTCGAAGAGCCCTATCGACGCCTCGTCGAAGGCCATCCGGCCGTCGACCGGGTGATCACCGTCCCGGCCAAGCAGAAGTTCGGCGACTTCCTACGCCTCGCCCGGAAGATCCGGCGCGAGCGCTTCGACGCCCTGCTCGATTTCCACGGGGGGCCGCGCGCCTCGTGGATCACGGCCGCAAGCGGCGCCCGCCTCAAGATCGGCTACGCAATCCAAAGGAAAGGGTTCCTCTATGACGTCCGGATCCCACGGCAAGGGCCGGACGGCCCGATCCACAGCGTCCTCAACCACGTCAATCTCGTGCGGGCGATGGGCGTCGACATCGATGACGCCGAAATCCAGCCGCTCACCCTGCCCGCCGCCCCGGCGGAGGAAACGGCCCGCGTCGATCGGATCGTCAAGGGACGAGCCTTCGCGGCGGAAGAGGACCCCCGGGCAAAGCCCGGGTCCCCGGCCGCGGCGAAGTTCGTCGTCCTCCACATCGGCGCCGGCAACCGGTTCCGGGACTGGGGGGTGGCGAACGCCGCCGCGTTGGTCAAGCTCCTAGCCGCCGAGCCCGGGGTCCGGATTGCCCTTATCGGCGCGGACGGCGACCGGACGGCCGAGGCCGAAATCCGACGTGCCGCGCCGGACGCGGTGCTGCCGCTCGCCGGCCGCCTGAACCTCATCGAGATTAGGGAGCTCATCGCCCGGGCCGCGCTCTACGTCGGGCCCGACAGCGGGCCGATGCACATCGCCGCTTCCACCGCGACCCCTCTCGTCGCCTACTTCGGCCCGACGCTGCCGGCCGTGTTCGCCCCCTGGCGGCCGGGCGGCGCCCCGACCGTGATCCTTGAGCAGAGCTTGGACTGCCGGCCGTGCCGCCAGCGCGAATGCGTCACCGCCGATTATCGGTGCCTGCTGGGCATCACGCCGGATGAGGTGTTCACCGCCTGCCGACGGTTCGTATAGTGTCATCCCGAGCGGAGCGAGGGATCCCCTCTTCTTCGGAGGAGATTGCCACGCTCCCAAGGGTCGCTCACAATGACATTAAGAGCAAGGCTCCTCGCAACGACATGGCACCCCATTGTTGAGGCCCGACCTTTCTCATACTATAATACCAGGCAAATGAAAGACTTCCTGAAACCCCTGGCGTCAGGAAAGGGCGCCTGGGAAACCCTGATCCTCGCCGCCACCCTCCTCGCCCTGCTCTCCGCGCTCCTCTCGATATCGCTCGAACAGGGGTTCCTGGCCCTGGCCCTCGTCTGTTGGGTCGTCCTTCTCCTCCAAAAAAAGCGCCCGTTCGCGGTCCCAGCATTCTTCTGGCCGCTCCTCGCCTATGTCGTCCTGTCCCTCGTCGCCACGGCCTTCTCGAAGAGCGTCCCGCTCAGCCTCGCCGACGACAAGGGGATGCTCATCTACCTTGCCGTGCCGATCCTCCTGGCCGCGTTCACGCGCGCCAAGGGACGAGCCTTCGCGGCGGAAGAGGACCCCCGGGCAAAGCCCGGGGCCCCGGCCGACCCGGTCGTCGCGGACGCCGTTGACGAATTCGAGCTCCCCTACGCCGCCCTGCTCTTCTCCGCCTTCGTCAGCGCCGCCTATGCCGCCGGATACTTTCTCTTCGTGTTCAAGGGGACGCTCGACAACGCCCACCGGGTGCGGGCGTTCATGGACCATTACATGACCCAGGGCGGCGTAGCCCTGCTCTTCTGCGCCCTCGCCCTGGCCTTTGTTTTCTTCAAGCGCGGGAAAACCCGGATCGTCTGGGCGGCTGGATTCGCGTTCGGCGCCCTCGCCCTCCTCCTGACGCTGATGCGCAGCGGCTGGATCGGGATCGGCGTCGCCCTCTGCGTCCTGCTCGCCCTCCGGCGTCCGAAGCTCCTCCTGCTCGTCCCCGTCCTGGCCGTCCTGGTGTATTTCGGCAGCCCGCATTCGGTCAAGGCCCGCATCCTGAGCATCTTTTCCCTCCAGGGCTATTCCAACGCGGAGCGGGTCGAGTACGCCAAGGCCGGGCTCAAGATCATCAAGGACTACCCGCTCTTCGGCACGGGCCCGAAGACCGTGTCCATCGTCTTCCAGGATCCAAAATACGGCCTGAGCGAGCTCGCCCGGCGCAACGTCCACCTCCACAGCAACATTATCCAGATCGCGGCCGAGAGGGGCATCTTCGCCCTCCTCGCCTGGCTGGCGTTCATCGTCACCGCGGTCGTCTCGCTCATCCGGCTCTTGAAAACCCGGGATCCCGCCCTCTATGCGGCCGCGGCCGGGGCGCTCGCCGCCCTCGCGGCGTTTTTTGTGGCGGGATTCATGGAATACAATTTCGGAGACGCCGAGGTCGCCACCCTGCTGCTGTTTATCATCACCCTGCCGTTTGCTATGGAGCGGGCGAAAAAGGGTGTCATTGCGAGCGACCCTTGGGAGCGAAGCAATCCCCTTCGTCAAGAGGGGATTGCCACGTCGCCTCACAAGAGTGAGGCTCCTCGCAATGACAATATTCCCAATGACAACGGGTTCAAGGCATGAAAATACGCAAGGTCGTCGGCCGCCTCCTCCTCGCCACGCTCCTCCTCTATGTCGCCTGGATGGGCTGGCAGATCCTGCGCTTCAAGCGCTACGAATCCGCCCTCCCCTCCCCCTCCGGAACGGCGTCTCCCGGCACCCCGAAAGTTAACACGGCATCCCCCAGTATGGTGTCTCCTGGCAACCCAAAAGTCGACAATGCGCCGTCCGGCGCCCCGACCGTCTACGAAATCGAGGGCGCGTATCACATGCATTCCCGCTTCTCGGACGGCCGGAAGACCGTGGACGAAATCGCCCGGGTCGCGGCCGAAGCCGGGCTCGACTTCATCATCTTCACCGATCACGGCAAGCCCAACTTCGAATCGCTCGACGCCCAAGGGCGGAAGGACGGCGTCCTCGTCCTCGCCGGCTCGGAGCTCTCGGTCAGCCGCGGGCACCTCGTCGCCCTGGACTTCGACCGGCCCGAGTCCGGCCGCGTCTTCTCCCAGAACGCCGAGAACGCCGTCGGCGAGGTCCGCACGCTCGGCGGCTTCACGATCATCGCCCATCCCTACGCCAAGACGCGCTGGTCTTGGGGAGAGCTGGTCGAATACGCGGGCCTGGAGCTCCTGAACGGCGACAGCCTGATCAAGCAGAACGTCCTCGCCCATCTGGCCTATTACCCCGCCCTGCTCGTCAAGCCGACGTTCGCCCTCTTGAAGATGATCGAGCCGCCCGCCGCCGAACTCGGCAAATGGGACCAGCTCCTCGCCCGCCGCCCCGGCCGGCCGATGCTAGGGTTCTACAGCGTCGACGCCCATTTCATGTATGCGGCCGTCTTTCCCCTCTTCCACCTCCACGTCCTCCTCGACGCGCCGCCCGCCGCCGAGTTCGAGACGGCCCGCCGCCAGATCTTCGCCGCGCTCCGGGAAGGGCGCTTCTACAGCGCCGTCGACGGCGCCGCCGCGGCCCGCGGCTTCCGCGTCCGGCGCGAGGGCCCCGCACTCCGCGTTTCAGCCCCCTTTTCTTTCGCCCACGAAACGGTTATCATTCACGACGGCCGGGTGATGCACCGGACGCGGGAAAACGAATTCGCCGTCGCCCTCGCCGGGCCGGGCGTCTATCGCGCTGAAGTTTACCTCCGCGAGCGCACGCCCCTCGACGGCGGCGTGCCCTGGATCGCGGCCAATCCCATCGCGATCGGAAAGGACGACCGATGACCAAACTGGCGTTCGACCTCCCCCGGATGGAGCGGCTCGTCCGGAAGTTCAAGGCCCGCCGCGTCCTCGTCCTCGGCGACCTCATGCTCGACAAGTACATCTGGGGCGACGTCTCCCGCATTTCGCCCGAGGCCCCCGTGCCCGTGGTCGAAGTCCGGAAGAGCACGTCCTGCCTCGGCGGCGCCGGAAACGTCGGCCGCAATTTGGCCGAGCTGGGCGCGGTCCCGCTCGTCGTCGGTGTCGTGGGGGACGACGACGAGGGCGTCTGGATCAAGCGGCACGTCGGCGAGGGCCGCGGCGTCTTCGTGGACGCGGGCCGGCCGACCACGGTCAAGATGCGGATCATCGCCCAGCACCAGCAGATCGTGCGGGTCGACCAGGAGAAGAAGAAGGCCGTCGCGGACGAGATCCGGGACAAAATCGTCTGCCTCCTGAAAAAGGAAACCTACGACGGGATCGTCATCTCGGACTACAACAAGGGGATCGTGACGAAGGCGCTCATGGACCAGGTCCTGCCCTACGCCAAGGAGATGGGCATTCCGGTATTCGTCGATCCCAAGGTCGAGAATTTCGCCTGCTATTCGCCCGTAACCTTCATCGCCCCCAACCACCAAGAGGCGGAACTCGTCGTCCGGCACGCCTGCCAGACCGACTCCGAGGTCGAGCGGGCCGGGCGCGAGATCCTGGCCCTCGTCGAGAGCGTCTACCTGATCATCAAGCGGGGAGAGCAGGGCATGTCGATCTTCGAGAAGGGCAAGCCCCCGCTCCATATCCCGACCGTCGCCCGCGAGGTGTTCGACGTCACGGGCGCGGGGGACACCGTGATCGCCACAGTCGCGCTGGCCCTGCTCGCCGGGGCGGCGATCCAGGAAGCCGCCGTGCTGGCCAACGCCGCGGCCGGCGTCGTGGTGGGCAAGATCGGCACAGCCGCCTGCTCGCCCGACGAGCTGCTGACCGCCCTCGAGCGGGAAAACCGGGCGTGAGCGGCCTTATGTCGTCCTGAGCTTTGCGAAGGACCCCCTCTTCATCGGAGGGGGTTGCCGCGCTCCCTTCGGTCGCTCGCAACGACACGGCGGACCGCATGACAAACCCCCCAAAAAATACTATAATAGCCTCTTCAACCCCCCATGTGCGGAGTGATCGGACTCTATAGCAACAACGAGGTCTTCACCGACCTCTACCAAGGGATGCTCGCCATCCAGCACCGCGGCCAGGACTCGGCCGGCATCATCACCTACGACGGCCGCTTCCACACGAAGAAGGGCAACGGCCTGGTCCGCGACATCTTCATGCCCGCCCACGCCGAGCGCCTGACGGGCCGCATCGGGATCGGCCACACCCGCTACCCGACGATCGGGGGCGGCCGGGGCGAGGACGCCCAGCCGTTCCTCCTCCACTCGCCGTTCGGCATCATCATGGCCCACAACGGCAACGTGGTGAATTACACCGACCTGAAGAAGCTCCTCTTCGAGAAATACCACCGCCTGCTCAACTCGGACAACGACGTCGAGACCATCCTCAACATCTTCGCCCAGGAGATCGCCGACCAAAACGCCCGCGCCCTCAAGCCGCAGCACATCTTCAAGGCCGTGGCCGGCGTGTTCAAGAAGGTGATCGGCAGCTACTCCGTAGTGGCCTATGTCGCCGAACAGGGGCTCGTCGCCTTCCGCGACCCATTCGGCATCAAGCCCCTCGTCTACGGGGTGCGCCGCGACGGCATCGTCCCGTCCTACGCCGTCGCATCGGAGAGCGTGTCACTCAACATCATGAACTTCGGCGAGATCAAAGACATCGCCCCCGGCGAGGCGCTTTTCATCGACAAAAACCGCGCCGTCCATACCAAGCGGATCTGCCGGCGCCCGCATTCGCCCTGCCTCTTCGAATGGGTCTATTTCGCCCGGCCCGACTCGTTCATCGACGAGGTCAACGTCTACCGCTGCCGGATCAACCTCGGCAAGCTCCTGGCGGAGGAGATCCGGAAGGAGCACCTCCACATCGACGTCGTCGTCCCCATCCCCGACTCCGCCCGCGACGCGGCGATCGAGATCGCCCTGAAGCTCAACCTGAGATACCGCGAGGCCCTCGTCAAGAACCGCTACATCGGCCGGACGTTCATCATGCCCGAGGCCGACGAACGGAGGAACTCGGTCCGGATGAAACTCAACCCCATCGCCGCCGAGTTCAAGGGCAAGGACGTCCTCCTCGTCGACGACAGCATCGTCCGGGGCAACACCTCCCGGGCCATCATCGAAATGGTCCGCGAATGCGGGGCGAAGCATGTCACCTTCGCCTCCTATTCGCCGGCGCTGCGCTTCCCCTGCGTCTACGGCATCGACATGCAGACGCGCACGGAGTTCGTCGCCCGCAATTCCGACACCGCCGGGGTGGCGAAGAAGATCGGGGCGGACAAGGTCATCTACCAAACGCTCGACAACCTGAAGAAGGCGGTCCGGATGGAGAACCCGGACCTCAAGCATTTCTGCGCGGCCTGCTTCGACGGGAACTACATCACCGGCGACATCACGCCGGAGATGCTCCAAAAGATCGAGAAGGAACGCCGGGAGCTCCAGGCGCAGCAGCTCGAATTGAATATCTGACTCTTGTCATCCCGAGCGAAGCGAGGGATCCCCTCTGCTAAAACAAAGTCTTACCTCCCCCGCCAATACTCCAGCACGTCCCGCAGCGTCCTCTCCAGCCGAATGCGCGGCGCCCAGCCCGTCCGGGCCTTAATCTTGCGATACGAACCGGCGAGATAGGGAATGTCGCCTTTCCGGAGCCGGCCGGGGTCGGCTCGGACCTCGATCTTTCTGTCGGTGAAGGAGAGGAGCGTCCGGAGGATATCAGCGAGCGCGGGGGCGCAGCCCGAAGCAACGTTGTACACTTCGCCGGGAACGCCATTCTCCATGAGGAGGGCGTATGCCCGGACGACGTCGCGCACGTCCAGGCAGTCGCGGCGGATGCGGAGGTCCCCCACGCTGAGGACCGGCGGCGCTTCACCCCGCTCGATCCGGACGATCTGCCGGGCCCAGTCCGAGCAGACGAAGACCTCGGCCTGCCCCGGGCCGGTGTGGGGGAACGGCCGGGCAACGACGACGGCCATTTTATCGCGGAGGGCATATAATTCGGCGAGGAGCTCGCCTCCGATTTTCGTGAACGCGTAGGGACTGACGACACCGCTCCGGTCCTTCTCGGAGTAAGGGCGTCTCCTCGCCCGCGGGGCGAGACTGCCATACACATCAGACGAGCTGACAAATAGGATGCGGGCCGCGGCCGCGAGACGCCGGGCCGCCTCGAACAGGAAGAACGTCCCCATCAGGTTGGTTTCCATCGTCTCCCGACGCTTGTCCCAGGACGTGCGAACCTGGGAGTGGGCCGCCAGGTGGAAGATCCGGTCGGGGCGGACGTCCCGAATGAGGCCGGCGACCTCGTCCTCGGAGCGGAGGTCGACATGGAAAAGCTTGACGGCCGGCGCAGCGCCGGCGAGAGTCTCGCAATGTTCCGGCCGCTCGGGGAAGCATGTGCCGAAGATTTCGATCCCCGCCCTCTTGTGCGCGGCGGAGAGACGCCCGACGAGATGGCGGCCGACGAAGCCGCTCGCGCCGGTGATGAGGATGCGCTTCACACCCGCTCCCGCCAGTAATTCAACAAATCCTTGAGCGTCGTGGCGAACGGGATCCGCGGCTGCCAGCCCGTCTGCTTCACGAACTTGCTTGCATCCGCCAGCAGGATGGGAACGTCCGACGGCCGGAGCCGGGCAGGGTCCACCTCGACCTTGACCTTCACCTTGCTCATCCCGAGGAGCATGTCGAGCATGTCCTGCATCACATAGGTCTTACCGCTCCCGATGTTATAAACGTCGCCGTCCTCGCATTTCTCGGTCGCCAGCCAATATGCCCGGACCATGTCCCGGACGTCGGTGAAATCACGCTTGGCCTCGAGGTTGCCGACATGGATGACGGGCGGCTTCAGGCCCTTTTCGATCTCGGCGACCTGCTTGGCGAAGTTGGAGGTGACGAAGACGTCCCCGCGGCGCGGCCCGGTGTGGTTGAAGCCGCGCGTCCGGACGGTCCGCAAGCCGTAGCTCTGATGGTATTGGTAGCCCAGGAGGTCCTGGGCGACCTTGCTCACGGCATAGGGGCTCAGGGGCCGGAGTGAATTGGTCTCCTTCATGGGGACTTCGTGGGGGTGGACCATGCCATATTCTTCACTCGAGCCCGCGATCTGGAACTGGGGATTGAGCTTGAGGTCGAGGAGCGTTTCGAAGAGGTTGATCTGGCCCAGGACGTTGATGGCGAACGTCTCGACCGGCAGCTTCCAGGAGGCCGGAACGAAACTCTGGGCGGCGAGGTGGAAAACCTTGTCCGGCTTGATGACGGCCAGGGCCTTCTTGAGGGAGACCATGTCCTTGAGGTCGGCTTCGTGGAGATCGACCTTGCCCAGGATGTCCTTGACGTTGTCCATCCGGCTGCGCCAACGGACAAGGCCGCTGACCTGGACGCCCGGATGTTCGGCCAGGATGTATTCCGCGAGGTGGCTGCCGGCGAAGCCGGTGATGCCCGTAATTAGGACTCTCATCATCTTCCTCCGATCTCAAGAACTGGCCGAGGGGCCGGCTTCGCGGGATTATCGATACTCTTTAGAATCCGTAAGATAGCACAATATGGGCTATGTCTCAACAATGAATCCTGAATATTTCATCGAACAGGGGAATCGCGTTCTGCCGCTCGGGCGCATAAAAAAGGGGCGATACGGTTTCCCGTATCGCCCCTTGGCGGGTTTGCGCGTTTAATCTTCCTGGTGTCGGCCAGAAATAATGCCAGCCATCGTCATGACGATAATCTTGAGGTCAAAAATAAGATTCATATTGGAAACGTAATAGAGATCATACTCCAATTTCACTTTCGAATCTTTTGTCGAGGCCGCATACGGGTAGTTGATCTGGGCCCAGCCGGTCAACCCGGGCTTGACGAAATGCCGAAGAGCGTAATACGGGACCTCTCTCTTAAGTTCCACGACGAACTCCGGCCGCTCAGGCCGAGGGCCGACCAGGCTCATCTCCCCTCGCAGCACGTTCCAGAGCTGAGGCAACTCATCGAGATGGAGTTTCCGCATAATCCTTCCGACGTGCGTCACCCGATGATCGTTCTCTTTCGCCCAAACCGGCTCGTTGTCCTCAGCTTTATCAATCATGGAACGGAACTTCTGAAGGAGAAAAACCGTTCCATTCTTGCCGACGCGGTTCTGTCCATAAAAAATAGGACCTTTGGATTCAATTTTGATTAGGAATGCAATGAGCGGCCATAATGGCAAACTGATCAATAATAGAAAACCGGCCAAGCCGATATCAAATAAACGTTTGATCTTCCCAGCGATATGATCGTTGGCCAGTGCGAATCCCTTTGTCTGTAAAAACCAGCTCTCATCTTTGATGAAGTCGACGGGAATGCGGAATTTCAGCCTCCGATACATTTCAATGACGTCGACGACATCGACATCGCTACGATGCGCCTGGAAGAGCGCCTCGGTTGATACGGATAAAGACGTGTCGCTCTCAGCCAAGACGACAATTTTGACGGCAAGAGATTTTAGGACTTCACCTAACTGAATAGGCGTGCCGATGATCCGGGCCGCAGAAAGGCTTTCTTTATATCCGGAAGCCGCGCCTTCGTCCGTCAGCACGCCTAGGATATGATACTTCCCTGGATTGTCCATCAGAAGCGAAATGATCTCATCCGCATCTTTTCCACTTCCTACCAAGAGGACGGGAACTGGGTTCCCCATTAAACGCAGAAGGCGAAATCCGGCTTTCCGCCAAGCAAAGATCAGCACGACAAGCATCGTATTTGCGATGGCCAGGACGCCGCGGCCGATGGGGAAGAGAAATAAAACGTATTTGAGAAGAGAGGCCAGGACAGCAGACGCGCCTACGGCCAAAATGATCCGGCGGGCCAATGTTCGATTCCGGGTTTTTTTAGTGACCGAATAGAGATCAAAGAAATAAAAAACGGTAAGGTATGCCCCGGTCAGAATCAAGAGAAAAACGGGTGAAAAATATCCTAGGAATTGAGCAAGTGTCCCGAAGCGGACAAAAAAAGCTCCGGCGTAAGCGCTCGGCACGAGTAGAAGATCGCCGATGGCAATTACCAGGGAGCGCCGATCATCTCGTTCCATTTGCGTACAGCTCTAAACCTCTTTATCCACAGCCCTCGCGGAACGAAGCGTCCGAAGGCGGATCTCCGACCCGCTTAAATATACCAAACCCAGGATGATTTTGGGAAGGAAAACGGTCAGGGCCAGCCCAGGGCGTAGACCGAAAACGCGGTATTGGCCGCCGCCGTCAGGATAAGAGCCACAACGATTCGGAGGATTCGTTTCATTCCGCCCGCCCGAAGATCGATCGAAGAAAGTCCCAATCAAAACCGGCTCCCCAACTGAAATGCATGACAATCATCGCCCAGGCCGCAGCGATCCGCTCCCTAAGGTCGGTCGGCTGTTCCTTGCCGGAAGCCGGGATGAGAACCGCCCCGAGAAGTACGGTCGCGAGATAGGACGCGGGAAGTAGCCAAGCCAGAGGTTGGACGATTCCGACGACGACCGCGGCGGCCAAGGCGGGGACGAAGAGCGGCGGAAGGACCTGGCGCCAGCCCGTAACCCGGCGATGTTTCCGGGTCGTCCGCGCCCGGCCGCTCCCATAGGCGAAATACTGCCGGGCCAGGGCGGTAAACGTCTCCCGGGGGAAATAACGGACCCGGAGGGTGTGGTCCAGGTAGATCTTACGGCCGGATCGGAGGAGGCGCAGGTTCAATTCCGCATCTTCATTCGGCCCTTTGCCAACATCGAATAATCCGATGTCCTCTAAAACGCTTTTTCGGAAAGCTCCAAGATAGACGGTGTCCGTAAAACCGCTTTTCGTCCCGAGATGAAACCGGGCGTCGCCGACCCCCAAGGGATGCCTCATGGCCAAGGCGACGGCCCTCTGACGGAAGCCCGTTCCTGCCGGCTCCATCACCCCGCCGACGTTGGCCGCACCCTCGGATTCCTTCGCCCGAAGAAGTTCGACGCAGGTCCGGACGTAACCGGGCGGAAAGAGACAATGGGCATCGGCCCGGACGAAGAATTCGCCGCGGGCCGCGCGGATTCCGGCGTTGAGACCGAAGACCTGAAAGCGGCCCGGATTGTCGAGGACTCGGATCGGCGCCGCCGCCCCCGTCCTGCCGCGGCGTTCGACGAACTCCGCGACCAAGCGCCGGGTGCCGTCGACGCTTCCGCCGTCCATGACGAGGACTTCCCCCTCGGCCAGAAGCCAATCGTCGACGAGGCTTTCCAGCGCGCCGATAATCCGCCGCTCCTCGTTGAGGCAGGGCATGACGACGGTGACGAGCACTTTTCGATCAGGCGTCAAATCTTCCCCTTGATTTTATAGGAGATTAAGGCCGCGACTTCCCGCAAACTCGTGAATAAAGTATTCGATTAAGCCTTGACGATTTTTGCCCGACCCGCTTTCACGTTCCGGCAGGCGTTCCGGGTGTCGATGACCAGTTTGGCGTGCTTCACGATCCAGTCGTAATCATAGGCGGAATGGTCTGTGACGATCACCACCGCGTCCATCAACTTCAGGGTCGCGGCGGTCAGCGGGGACGAACTCAGCCGCAGGTCGTGTTTTCGGACCTTGGGAATTCTCGGAATGTAGGGATCGTTATAACGTACGCGCGCCCCTTTTTTCTGGAGCATCTCGATGATCTCGAGGGCTGGGGATTCCCGCATATCGTCGATGTCTTTTTTATAGGCGATTCCAAGAATGAACATATTCGCGTTCTTCAAGCATTTCCCTCGTTCATTGAGAGCGTCCGCGATTTTCATGGTTACGAAGGCGGGCATCTGGATGTTGATTTCGCCAGCGAGTTCGATGAAACGGGTATGAAAATTCAATTCTCTAGCTTTCCAAGATAAATAGAACGGGTCGATGGGAATGCAGTGGCCGCCGAGTCCAGGTCCGGGATAGAAAGGCATGAAACCGAAAGGCTTCGTGGCGGCCGTATCGATCACTTCCCAGATGTCGACGCCCATCCGATCGGCCAGCATTTTAAGCTCATTGACCAGGGCAATGTTGACCCCGCGAAATGTGTTCTCCAGGATCTTCGTGAATTCCGCAACTTCGGGCGAGCGGACGGGAATGACGCGATCGACGATCTGAGAATATAGTCGCGTTCCTAGGGCCAAACATTTCGCGGTCACGCCGCCGACGACCTTGGGGATGTTTTGGGTATGGAATTTCGGATTGCCCGGATCTTCGCGTTCGGGCGAAAAGACCAGGAAAACGTCGCTACCGACCTTCAACCCGCTTTTTTCGAACTTGGGCAGGAGAATCTCCCGCGTCGTTCCCGGATAGGTCGTGCTCTCGAGCGAGATGAGTTGGCCGGGCCGGAGGGTCTTGGCGATCTCGTCGGATGTGGCCTCGATATAACTCATATCGGGCTCTTTATTCTTGTCGAGAGGGGTCGGGACACAAATGATGATCACATCGGTTTCGTGAAGCTTCGCATAATCCGCCGTCGCCTCGAAGCGGCCGGAGTTCACAAGCTTACTGATTTTTTCGGGGGGGATGTGTTTGATGTAACTCTTCCCGCTGTTCAGGCTTTCGACCTTGCTTTCATCGATATCGAAACCCAGGATCCGGAATCCTTCTTCGCCAAATCGGAGGACGAGGGGAAGGCCGACATAGCCCAATCCGACGATCCCGACCACGGCGTTGCGATGCTGAATTTTCTTGTTTAAACGATCGTAGGGATTCATCTCGATATCCTCATTCTTTCGACGTGTAATTCTTGCCCTATGGAACGCGCTTATTCGACTTCAAAAACGCGCCCATTTTCGAACTTATAACGTTTTTTCGATTTTTCACAAAAGGCATGTCCCTTGCTATCGAATACGAGCTTTCGCCCGGCTTCGCTCATCCAGCCGACAATCCGGGCGGGGTTTCCGACGACGAGAGCAAAATCGGGGATGTCCTTGGTCACGACCGCCCCGGCGCCGACGAACGCGAACCGGCCGATCGCGTGGCCGCAAACGATCGTCGAATTAGCTCCGAGCGAGGCGCCTTCTTTGACGAGCGTCGGTCTATAGAACTGGGACCCGACCTGAGGGTATTTGCTTCGGGGATCGATGATATTCGTGAAGACCATGGACGGACCGCAGAATACGTAATCTTCGAGGATCACGCCTTCATAAACCGAGACGTTGTTCTGGATCTTCACGAAGTCCCCGATCGTTACGTTATTCCCGACGTTGACGTTCTGGCCGAAGACGCATTTTTTCCCGATCTTCGCCCCGGACTGAACGTGCGAAAAATGCCAGATCTTCGTGCCTTCGCCGACCTGAACGTTGTCGTCGACATAAGCCGATTCATGGACGAAATAATTCTTCGTTTCTTGGGACATTTGAGGATGACCTTTCATTTCGATTTTAAGCAATTTTGGCTTGTTTCCAGCACTTGAAGAACTCGCAACCCTTCCCGCCCATCGGTTTTAGGCGTCGTCCGCGAGGCGAGACAATCTATAAAATGCGAACATTCGGCTTTGAGGGGCTCTCGTTTTTCGATGGGGACAGCTACGGCTTGAGCCGCTTGGGTAAGGGGACGGCCGTTGATCCAATCGATTTTATGGCTATAAATGAAGAGTTTTTGATCAGGATTCATATCATCGAAGAGCATCATTTTTTCTCCGATGATGACGAGTTTTTGTTCCTTATAGGGGTGAAGCCAGGAAACGAAAATATGGGCCTTCGTGCCGCTCGGGAAGTCGAGGGTCGTCACCGTGATGTCAGCGATATTGTCGCTTATATAATTACCGCCATGAGCGGAAATCCGGACGGGCGATTCGCCGATGAGGTGAAGAATGACGGAGATGTCGTGTGGAGCGAAGCTCCATAGGATATTCTCTTCGGTGCGGATTTTGCCTAAATTGAGGCGATTGGAATATATGTAATGGATTTTCCCGATTTCTCCTTTCGTGATCAATTCTTTCATTCTAATAATGGCGGGATGATACTGAAGAATATGGCCGACCATGAGGATTTTTTCCCGAGATTCGGCAAGAGCGACGAGCTCTTTTCCTTCATCGTATTTGAGGGCGAGCGGTTTTTCGACAAAAACATCTTTTCCCGATTCTAACGATTCTTTGACCAATGCGTAATGGGAAGCCGCGGGTGTTGCGATTACAACGGCTTTGACGTCGGAATCATTCAAAACGGCCGTAAAATCGGCGTAGGCGCGAGTATTTGGGTATTTTGTTTTAAATGTCGATAGTGTTGCTGGATTGATATCGCAGATGCCCAATAGAGCTTTAAGCTCATAGAAGTTACGGACGAGGTTTTTGCCCCAATATCCTGTTCCGACGACAACTACGTTATTGGGCAATCAAATCTCCTTTTTCCCCTTCATTCAGCCGTCAAGATCTTGACGATTTTAATCGCGGCATCGCCTTTGCCATAGGCCGTGCGGCGTTTTTTCTCGGGATGAAATTCCTTGGCGAGGCGGACGATGCGATTTCGGTCTGCCCCGGCGAGAATATTCCAGCCGTCCTCCACGGTTTCGATCCACTCACTTTCTTCTCGCAGAGTGATGCACGGGACGCCCAAAAAATAGGCTTCCTTTTGGACGCCGCCCGAATCGGTCAGGATCTTGCGAGCGTGTTTTTCCAACATCAACATATCCAGATACCCCATCGGCTTGACGATCCGGACATGTTTTGCCAGTCTCTCCCAAAGTCCGTATTCCCTGAGTAACTTTTCCGTTCTGGGATGGCACGGCAAGACAACCTCGCCGAGAGTTTCGAGTGCCGCGACGATATTCTCGAGTCGCTCGGGATTATCGGTGTTCGCAGCCCTGTGAATGGTGGCGAGATAATATTCATTCGAGCGGAGTCCAAGTTCCTGAAGGATTCGGGATGATCTCTCCGCAATCGAAACGCAAGCCATCTGAACATCGAGCATCACGTCGCCCGTAAAATGAACATTCCGCTCGATTCCTTCTTTTTTGAGGTTGGCTACGGCATTCTGCGTCGGACAGAGCAGAACGTCCGAACAATGATCCACGAGAACTCGGTTCACCTCCTCAGGCATGGTTTTATCATATGCCCTCAAGCCGGCTTCAATATGAGCTGTTTTTATATTCAGCTTGACCGCGGCCAGGGCGCCCGCCAACGTCGTATTCGTATCTCCAAAGACGATAACGATTTCCGGTTTTTCCGAAAGGAGTACGCTTTCGATGCGCTTTAGCATTTCGCCGGTTTGAGATCCATGTGAACCGGAACCGACGCCGAGGTGATAATTTGGCTCCGGTATTTTCAGGTCATCAAAAAAGACCTTATCCATCTCATAATCATAGTGCTGGCCCGTGTGAATAATGATTTCTCGGGACTTTTTACGAATCTCTCTCGATATAGGAGCTAATTTAATAAAATTCGGACGCGCCCCGACGATTGTCGCGAATTTCATTTTTCTCCGGTCTCTTTCCGCGATGAACGCCGCTGATAAGTCATCGATAGAAAGTCGTTATCTTTTGAACGATATAGTCTTTTTGCTCGCTGCTCAACTCCGGATAGATCGAGAGTGACAAGACCGCCTTTGTCGCTTTTTCCGATTCCGGGAAATCTCCCGGATGATATCCTAGGTCGCGGAAACATTCCTGAATATGGAGAGGCAACGGATAATATACTTCAGTCCCAATATTAGAAGCCTTGAGATGGGACTGAAGCTTATCACGATCCTTCGCCCGGATCGTGTATTGATTGTAAATCACTACTGTTCAAAATAACCTGAAATCATAGATAAATCAATACCTTGACAGGCATGTTGGACAAGATTTTCCACATTCTCAAACCCAGGAGGTTTTACCGCTCCTTTGGTCCGACGAAACTTTGCCCAGCCAAAAAGACTCGCGCAAAGCTCGATCACCGTAGCGCCAAAACTCTTGTCCCAGTTGACAGAAAAGCATCGGCACATAATGATCCCAACTGGAAAACCCCTTGGCGGCGTATTCTGTGCCGGTAAGCTTGACGAGCCGTTCAAATTCTAAGCGTGGAAAAAGGGATAGCAATTGGCTGAAAACGCTGCTATATTTGTTCATGTCAGTGCTCCGACCTCCTCGGTTAAATTTTTGGTCGGAGCTTTTCTAATATTTATTTTGGATAAGTGCATGGTAATACAAAATATCGCGGCTCGTAAAACGCTTACGGTAATGTGTTTTCTTACAGGCGCGATGGTCGGCCTTTTTTATTATAAATATGTGCCGCTCGTCATACCCTTTCAAGTGGCGTTAATTCCGGTCCTTCTGTTGGTCTTCATATCAACAATAATTAGCTCTAGGGCGGGAACATTATTCTTCATTTTTTCTTTTCCGCTTATCAACAACCTGCCCTATTTTTTTGGGATAGCTGAACCTCTTCCTTTCGCGCCAACAGCGCTAGTGCTCTGCCTCATTTATTTATGGGCCCGGCTTATTGGGAGTGCAATCAAGGGCCCGGTTCTTCCGAGATTTCATCCGATATTCAGACCCATAAGTTTATTCGCCGGTTTAGTCATTATGTCAGCGCTCATCACTTTCCTTCGATATGCAAATTATTTCCCCTTTAGCAACGATAACATATATGAATTGACAACCAATATGCATGGCGTTACTTCAGGCGGTGCGATTATGAGCGTTATATTCACCGCTCTTGGCTATTTGACCGGAATCGGAGTCTTCTTGGCGCTAATCACGACGTTGAATACCCCCGTTTTTATTAAGCAAGCAATTAGGGTCTTAGCTATAAGTACAGGCCTTTCTTTATTATTTGCGGCTTATCAACATTTCGGAAATCCCACATTAGGCAATAATCCGATCAGCATCAATGCAAACCTAATCAATGGAACGTTTAAAGATGCAATGTCTTTTGGAGCTTATTTAGCGATGACGGCATCTTTTTTTGCCGCAGCCGCCTTCGGATATCGGAAAGGTATGCGTGCCATCTGTATAGCGTTATTCTTTTTATCAATTTATTTTATTCTCTTTGCTGGATCAAAAATCGGATTCCTCGTTCTTCCCATTATTATTCTTTTTTATGGAATCCTGCTCGTTTCACAATTGATAAAGCAAAGACGCATTGAAGGACGAAAGATTAATATCAAAAAGCAATATCGCTTATTTACTCTTACTGCTTCAATCATATTTGCATCTTTAATCGTCTTTTTAGGAATCACCTATAAAGATTCGATAATTAAAACTATCGTCTCATCGCCCACGATCGAAAGGATATGGGCATCTAGGACTAGCGTTTTAACAGACAGGACCGCTCATCTTTGGCCACAAGCCGTCTTCATGATTAAAGACTACCCGTTATCAGGAGTCGGGATTGGCGGATATATAATCGAGGCATCAAATTACGCTAAAGATAAGAACATACCGATCGTCATACTAGAATCTGTTGAAAATTCCGCTCTCCAGATTTGGTCCGAACTTGGGTTGATCGGCCTTGTCGCAACGGCCTGGATCTTCTGGAAAATTATCAGGCAAATCGTGCGATTATTCAAGTCAAAGCCGAGTTCGCCGTCGGATCGCAACTTGATCATCGGATTATCGGGAGGAATTCTCGCTTACGTTCTTATCAGTTTTTTTCACACATTTATTTGGAGTTACGAGATCAAATATACATTCTGGCTATTGGTCGGACTCCTTTTTTGCTTGAAGCGACCGGATGAGGGAAATGAAAAACCTCGAAGGTTCAAAAAGAAAGAAATCGTGATCGGGCTGATTGTTATCCTGGTTTTTTCCACTATCCATCTTTGGAATTCGACCCACTCTCTTTCACTTGAAAGCAGAACAGCGAAGTATGGTTTCAATCGCGAATTTGGATTGGATAAACTGGAGAAGACCGCCGACGGCCGCGATTTCCGTTGGACCAGGGAGTACGGCGGAATCCCTATCAAAATCGAAAAACCTGCCCTCTCTCTTCCTATTCACGCCTCTCATCCGGACATTCAAGCAAAGCCTGTCCGGATCGAAATATATATATTTAATGGCTTTTTCAAACATAAGAAATTCTTAAAAGAAATCACGCTGTCTAGAAACGACTGGCAGGACGTCGCTCTCACCGTCCCTCCCGAAGATGTCGGCCGGGATGTCATCATTCTCCTAAAAATCAGCCGGACCTGGGTGCCGCTTAAAGTGACCGGTGCGCCTGATCCCAGACATCTTGGAGTGGCCGTCGGTAAAATCGAATTTAAAGACTGAAACAAATCCCGGGGACACGAATCGAATTTAGGAAAATTCGGATCATCTCACCAACTGAGGATCGATCCGTCATCTATATCAGGTTCGTATGTTGGAACGAGCGTCTTCATGGCCTCGATGATATCTTGCCGCTTACCGCAATTCGCGCCCAATGTCTTCAAATGATCCACGGCTTCCCAGAGAATGCTCTCCGTCCCCTCGAGACGGGTCCGGGCTCGGAAGATTTTCGGGTGTTCCGTCGCTTCGATCCCCTCGTGCGCGCCGAGAAGCTCCTCGAATAGTTTCTCTCCCGGCCGGATACCCGTATAGACAATCGCGATATCGACGTCCGGCTCGTGACCACTCAGCCGGATCATTTCCCGGGCTAAGTCCTCAATTTTGATGGGGTCGCCCATATCTAGAATAAAGACTTCTCCCCCTTCTCCGGACGCCGCGGCTTCTAAAACTAAAAGAACGGCCTCAGCCGTGGCCATGAAATATCGCTTCATGCCCGGGTGGGTGACGGTCACCGGCCCTCCCGCTTGGATCTGCTCCTTAAACAGGGGAATGACGCTCCCCCGGCTACCCAAAACATTACCGAACCGGACGGAAATGAATCGTGTCCCGTTCCGTTTGTTCAAGACCTGCAGGATTTCCTCCCCTATGCGTTTCGACGTCCCCATGACGCTTGTCGGATTGATGGCCTTATCCGTGGAGATATTGACGAATTTCAAAACACCGTACTTGTTCGCAAGCTCGCCGAGAATCCTGGTCCCGGAAATATTCGTCTTGACGGCTTCCTCGGGGAAGTGCTCGAGAATGGGAACATGCTTATAAGCCGCCGCGTGAATGACAATTTCCGGGCGAAAGCCGCCGAACACGGATTCCATTTTCTCGGCATCCCGAATATCACCAATGTATGGGGAAATGCTCCCCCCCATCCTTTTCAGACGATTCATCACATGATACAAATCCGTCTCGTCGATATCTAGCACTCCGAGCTTCGCCGGCCCGAACTGATGAACCGTCCGGGTCAGTTCCGATCCGATCGATCCTCCCGCCCCGGTGATCAAGACTCGCTTACCGCTGAGAAAATCCCGAATGGCCTTATAATCGATTTGAACCGGCTCTCTCCCCAGGAGATCCTCGACCTTGACTTCCTGGATATCCTTCAGAGCCGCGTTCCCGTCCATCAAGTCGATGATGCTGGGAAGGATCTTGATTTTCCTTACGGAGTTCGTCTCCCTGATCAGATTGACGATCTCCCGGATTTCCTTGGACGGCGCCGAAGGCATCGCAATGAGAATTTCATCGATATCGTCTCTCTTGAGAAGGTCCGGAATATCTTTTCGATGCCCGATAACTTTGATTCCATGAATGATGATTCCTTCCTTCGCCGGATTGTCATCGAGATAGCCGATGGGATAATACTTTGATCGAGGATTGTTCACCATCTCCCGGCCGATCTGCTCCCCCGCCGCGCCTGCCCCGATGATCAAAGTCCTCGCCTTTCCTTGCGAGGCGCGGTTTCGCCGGATTTGAAACTCGAGATACGCTCTTTTTGAAACCCGGAGCGCTCCGATCAGGATGAGAGAAAACGCGAAATCCATGAAATAAACGGTCCTCGGAAAAGTCCCGCTTACGGGATCCGACCCGAAGAGATAAAGTGATAAGCCCAAAAGAACCCAACCCAGGGTCAAGGCCGAGATCAACCGCAAGCCCTCCCCGACGGAAAAATACCTCCAGGTGAAGTTGTAGTTTCTCAACGCGATCAACAAGGTGATTTTGCAGGCCTCCGCCAATAAGATAAACCTTATGAGAATCTGGTTGTAGTCCCTGGGAATCTTCCCTTCGAACCTCAACCAAAACGACACAAAGACCGCTAGGGCAATAAAGAAGATATCCGAGAGCAGAAAGAAGGCTATTCTTTTTCGACGCGTTGTCTTCATGAAAGAATCCTTGATGCTATTCCAGCCTTTGGCATTTTCAACCCCCCAACAACACGATAGCTTTATTTATTGTAGGATAGAAATGATTGTGGAACAGATATAATCCAGATCGCCATCCGATAGAGAGGGATAAATCGGCAAACTGACGCAGCCTTTCCAGATCCGCTCGGCGTTGGGATAATCTTCCGGCCGCAATCCGTATCGCTCCCGGTAATAGGTCATTCGATACAGAGGCTTGTAATGAACGGACGTCCCGATCCCCCGTTCGGCCATCAACTCGATAAAACGATTCCGCGAAACGGGCGCGCCATCCTTCAGGATGATGTGAAAAAGATGCCAGGCGTGATCTTCCATGGGGACATGGAGAAGCGGCAGATCCATGCATTCCATGGCGCCCAGTCGGTCTAAATAGAACCGGGCGCATCGTTCACGCTCACTCCGGTACAACCCGGCCCGTTCCAATTGGGCAAGGCCGATGGCGGCGGCAACATCCGAAAGGTTGTACTTGTACCCTGGCGCTACCACATCATATTCCCAGGATACATTGCTCGATGTGTAACGATCCCACACATCCCGATTGATGCCGTGCAGCCGCATGATCTTTACCCGGCCGGCGATCCGTTCGTCATTGGTCGTCAGCATCCCCCCTTCACCGGTCGTGATGGTCTTGTTGGCGTAAAAACTGAAGCAGGCAATATCCCCAATGCCACCGATCATCCGACCATGACATTTCGCCGGAAAGGCATGGGCTGCATCCTCGACCATGCGAACACCCTTTTCCCGACAAAGATCCAGCAGGCTTGCACCATCGGCCGAAGAGATCGTCGCTGCCTGGCCGCCATAGTGCAGCGGCATAAAAACCTTCGTATCCGGATGGACATTCATCGCCTGGGCTAATATCGCCTGATTGACAAGGCACGAACCATATTCCACATCGAGGAATATCGGATCAGCCCCCAGGTATCGGACAACCTCGGCTGTGGCCGTAAATGTCATCGCCGGGACGAGAACCTTGTCCCCCGATCCAACTCCCAAGGCTTCCAGGGCAAGATGCAGAGCGGCCGTGCAGGAATTGACGGCGTAGGCAAACCGCGCATCGACAAAAGCGGCAAATTCTTTTTCAAACCGTTGCGCTTTCTCTGCTGTCGTCAACCAGCCGCTTTCCAGCACCTCACGAATATATGCCAATTCATTGCCGTCACAGACGACTTTAGCAAAGGGGATTTGTTTCATTGCCTTAGGTACTTCAATCTCGAAGAAAAATGGTGATGATGTCAATAAACCTTTTGTTCACGCTTCGCCCTTCATGATCATCAAAAACTTTTGCGCCAGCACCGGGTAGGTATGATGAATCCGCACGTAAGCCTGCCCATTCAGGCCCATAACCTCACGTGCTTCCAAACTTAGACGCAACAGTTTCAATAGGCCATCGGCAATCGCCTGAGGGGACTCCGCCCGAACGGTCAGACCACAGGCAGCTTCCGCTACGGGGTCATTGCCGGCCTGTATGGAGAAAATGATCGGCCGCGCTGCCATCATGTAATCCATCAATTTGTTGGGGCTCACGCCAAACCTAAAAAGCGGTTCACTTTTCAATCCGATATAACCAACATCAATACTCCGCAACAACGCTGGAATCTGGGCCTTGGGTATCGGCGCAAACATCCGCACATTGTTCAAGCCTTCATCCAACACACGCTGCCGTAGCCGCACTTTCTCATGTCCATCCCCCACCAGTACAAAGCGGATGGGCGTATCCGCCAGCAATTTGGCGGCATCCAACAAGGCATCGAGTGCATTGGGTAATCCATGTGCTCCAGCATAGCCCACGAGCAGGTGTCCATGATCTTTTACCGCTTGAATATACGCCGCTAAATCGCCGCCTAGGGGCTGGCCTTCAACCTGCCAATCATCCGGCGAAATGCCGTTGGGGATGATGTGGAGCTTTCGCAAATCCAGACCATGTGCCGCCATGTGATCATGCACCTTGGGCAGCATGGACACCACAATATCCGCATTCCGATAGGCCGTATTCTCAGCTAACTGACAAAGCAGGATGAACGGATGTCGCCTCGACATACCGCCCAGTTCAATAGGCGACAGCGGCCATAGATCATGCACCTCAAATACCAGTTTTGCCTTGGCTAAACGGGATAGACGCCTGGCCACCCAGATATCCAGCGGGTAGGTGCTGGACGCAATAACGACATCGGGTCGGGATTCAACGACGAGCCGCCTAGCATCCGCCCACACCTGGCGCAGAAACTCCCAGATATTCAGTACGCGCCCGACGCCATTGCCTTGGTACGGCGGGGTGGGATACCAAATATACTGAACTCCGTCGATGTTTTCCGTGGTTCGCTGCGCAATGGCGGCGCCATCTATCGAAGGCTGTTTTCCCCGCACATGCGAATATCCCGCCGCAACGATACGCACGGCATGACCCGCCCGAACCCATTCACGCGATAGATAGTAGGGGCGGTACTCCATGCCATGCAAAGGGGAGCCTGCATAGTGGTCGAGGTAAAGGATTTTCATATGCCCAAATCTTGCACAAGGTGCTGAGCAATTCGTTGTGCCGTATCACCGGAATGATATATTATAATTTTCAGCTGGGGTGAATTTCCATGGGATTTTTTTATGAAGAACGACACTCATGATAGCCGCCGCGGTGAAGAAAATAATTTTGAAATCATAAAATAAGCAAGAATTTTGAACGTAATGCATGTCATAAGCCAACTTAATTGGCAGTTGCCGCTGAATATAAAAGGTCTCCGCGTCCATCCCTTCAGGAGGAACCTCCTCGATTTGAAAAAGATAATAGTAGATTTGCCCCGGGCACGCTATTCCAGGTAATATGGTTAGAAGTTCTAAATCTTCCTCTGAATAATAATTTTCAACAATGTTCCAATCCTCTGGCCTAGGACCAACAATGGACATTTCCCCTTTTAATACATTAAAGAATTGCGGAAACTCGTCGATCTTTGCTTTTCTTAAAACACTACCGACCCAGGTAATTCTGGAATCTTTTCCGACGGTGATAGTGGATTTCCTGTCCGCATTTTGGGTCATCGTCCTGAATTTGTACATATAAAAAGGCTTATTGCCTTTTCCAGCACGTTTCGCACGATAGAAAATGGAGCCGGGAGAAGTCAATTTGATCAAGACGGCCGCAGATACCATCAGCGGTCCCGTAACAATGATTCCGCTTATGGAGGCAATCACATCAAATAAACGCTTAATCATAACTGCCCATGCTTGCGTTTGTAGGAACGAATCGTAATGAACGGTTCGGCCGCGTCCATACAAGCGATCGAGCCAAAGTATTTCGCGCGGTACCGCAGACTTTCGAGCGAGCGAGGATGTGGCCATTCCCTTACCTCTGAAACATATGCGGCGAAGGCTTCAATTTTTGTTTCGAGTGTATCCGAGATGTCAATGAAAGTGTCAGGATGGAATTGTTGGGGCCATGCCCATTCTGTGGACGAACACGTTTCGAAAGCGTAAACCGCCTGCACGAAATCGGCCATCGGTCTTGTAGCGAGAAGCGTGGCGTCGAAGGCCCTTTTATGATCTAGATTGATGTCTCCACAGAATTGGGAATATACAATCTGGGGTTTTATATTCTTCACGCGTTTTTCGATCTCTCCAGCGATCTGAACGAGGGCTATCTCCTCGAGTCGTTGATCCGGATAGTTAACAAATTCGACGGTGGTTCCTAAAATTTTAGCCGCCTTGTTAACGAACTCCTCCATCGGAATATTTCTGTCCTGGTAGCGGACTGTTTCGCTCTCGCAAAGTATAATAGAATGAACAGCATCGCCCATCAATACATGCCGCCGCACGGTGCCGCCAACACCGAGAAGCTCATCGTCGGGGTGCGCGGCGATAACCAAAATGGATCTTTGATTTTTCAAAGTTTCATTCCTTCCGATAATAATGGGACACTACTGCCTTCCGATAATTGCTTAGTCTGATAAAGCGAATATGCATCGACCTCCACGCCATCCTCCCATTGAACCCGCTTAAGGAGGATCGCTCCGTTAGCGCATTTTACGATTGCGCTTCCAGAGGAGCTCCCAAAACCTGGACAAAAGGCAAGGATCTCGCCCGGCTCCAGATTATCGGCGGTTGGCCATTCTGTTATTAATTCAGCTTCCCAAAGGAAAAGTTTTTTTTTATTAATCATAGTAAAGGCGCCCGGGTAGGGATGCGTGATTGCGCGAATAAAGTCGTATACTTTTTTTGCAGATTGATCCCATTTGATTAAACCATCCTCTGGCTTCCTGCGAGGATAGACAGGTTTTCCCAATTCACTTTGTGGCAGTCTGGGAGCAGCACCTTCTAAGATAGGGCTCATATTTCTACGGAGCATTTTGATCCCGGCCTCCGCGACTTTCTTGTATACCGTGCCGCAAGTATCGTGAATACTGATTTCTACCGGTTCTTGATCTATGAGATCGCCTTTATCCAATTTTGAAGCGAGCCAGAACATAGTCTGGCCTGCTCGTTCTTCACCGTTGATAATCGCCCAATTAACCGGTGATCCTCCGCGGTATTCCGGAATAAGTGATGCATGCATCCCGATGCAACCATATTTGGCCAGATCCCTAACCGATTTTCTAACGATTTCAGTCCAACCAATGACAAATATTATGTCCGGAGCGATTTTCTCTAATAGTCTGATCGCTTCATCGCTCATAATCGATTCTACCCTATAAAAGGGAGTATCGTGGATCCTGGCTAACGGTTCGAAGTCAACTCCGGCAGATAAGGCTCTAACTTTTTCCTCCGTGAAGGTGAAGATAGCTTCAAATTTGATGCCATCTTCAAGAAGCGCTTTTAAGCAGTCAAATCCTTCTTGGTGGAAGCTCACAAAGACAAATTTCATTTATTCTCCTGTTCCTCAATCAATCAGCATCGCGCAAACAAGCCATCGGAGCGCTGGGTCACTTTACGAAATAAGGCCAGAATGTTGGAACCCATTCACGCGATAGATAGTAAGGGCGGTATTCCATGCCATGCAAGGGGGAGCCTGCATAGTGGTCGAGGTAAAGGATTTTCATACTTAAAAGATTGAATCAAACATCGCCTCTATTTGTATACACGGCATATTCTTGCCCCAAAGAAATAAAATCCGTGATTTTTGTAAAATATTTGTTTGTATCAATTATATCTTTATATATAGCATTACGATAAATAATCCAGATTTTCCTATTTTGCCTTAGAATCGATTCCGATATATTTTTCATCATTTGCTTCAGCACATATTCATCAAATGGATTAAACATATAAAACACGTCCTCATCATCTCTCATATTATAATTTATCACATCAGAATTTATTACAACGAAATTAGTTTCATTATTGGTCAATTGTTTATAAATATGACAGTTATTAATGGCAATATTGCATAACCTTCGAGATATCTCAATCCCTCTTGCTTCCCTGAAACCAAATTCAGAAGCTATTAATAGCACCTTCCCTTTACCACTGCCTAAATCAATCATAACTTTATTTATCGGGATACTCAACGTTCTCAGTAGTTTCCTCAATTGAAATGCATGAGTCGGTTGATACCCGCTAGCTCTTTTCTTCGCAGAATCGTCTATATTTAAATCATCCAATGTAACCCATGATGAGGTGTCCGTTTTATATTTAAGGTCAAAAAAATAATCGATAACATAAGATAAGTAATTTTTAATGGTTTGTCGTAAACCTATTTTATTTAAAGACCTAATAATTGAATCTAATTTAATCAAACGCAAGATCTTTTACAATTTAACAACTACCGCTTTCTAGGCGGTAGCTTAGAAGAGGTGCACATCAATTCGATATATTCATTGTAATTATATTTATTGGCTAATAAATATTCATATTTATTGACATATGATTTATCTATCAACTTAGTCTTAGCAATTAATTTAATCATTTTACTTCCATAGCGATTAACCATTAATTTCAACCAAGGATTTATAGCGGTCACTCTTGTACATTCTACTTCAGCAAATAGCATAGATTTCTTGAAATTATCGAGTCCGCTTTTCTCTGCATACGATGCCATTCCATATGATATATTTATTGCATTTTCATTTTTCAATACTTCATTAATAAAAGTATAAATTATCGCATTCATTGGACACAATGCCGAATGGTTTCTATCCATAAATGGATGGTAGATATAATATTTATCAAGCACTTTTATAAAAACAGTATAAGCAATAAGTTTATTAACCGCATAAGCTCCTTTTATATATACATCCTTATGCTTCTGTAATTTTGATATATAATCAATCCACTTATCTTTGCTTCCAAGGTAATCTACATTTCGTTCTTGTTTCGCAAGCGTTTGAGTATTTATACTATAACCTTCTTTTATGAGGTCTTCTAATGCTGCATCAATAACAAGGCAGGATTTCAGCCCTTTCCTAATCTGATTTCTTGCTTTTGAGTCAAATTGTTCCATTCCATAAGAATTACCCTCAAATACATATTCGTAACTGTTCCTGGTTATTGTATCAGTCTTGAAAGTAATTATCTTGGCTCCTTTGGAAAAAATGGCCCGAAGTTCGAGTCGTGTTGGATTGATATTCTCCAGCGTTGGCAAAGAAATCGCAGATCTGTCATCGCGCAGCAACCATCCATTATTTTGAGAAAAGATTACCGTGTGACCTAATATTACATTTAGGTTGATAAATTCATGAGAGGTCATATTAAACTGCTTATTGTGATTTGAGACTCTTTGGTTTTACTATGGACTTCACGATAGAGGTGATCCGATTGTAATTTTTTTCAAAAATGAACGCATTCGAAGAATAGGCATGATGCGATTTTACGGGCGTTTTCATTATTGCATCAAATTTCTCAGCGGTTAATTTCATTTTTTTTATAAATAATTCATAATCTGCTCTGAATAATTCTGTCGGATACAATGGTTTCTGTAACTCTAAAAGTGCCTCATCCCTAGTTATCTGCTTAGAACATATTAATGCCGAGAGATGCGCGCGTCTCTTATCCATCTTAAATTTCTCAGGGAGAATATATCCTTGAAAAAATCTTGTAAAAATTGACTCGCCGTGCTTTCCGCCATAATCCCGCCAACCCAATTCCTTTTGGATCAAGGCCTTGGCCTCTTTTTTATTGTAGTTCGTAAAATTTAGGATAGCAGTGTATTTAATGCCTCTTACGACAACGTAGTAAAAGTATCTGGAAAGAGAACATGACGGATAATCTTTTAAAGGGACCGTGCCATATCGCGTATGAATTGCCTTAATAAACCGTAAATCCCGCGAGTCATACATCCAACTATGCGGCATAATTGCTTCTGATACAACATTTCCGCCGCTTATTATATATTTTATCCCTTTTTCACTCGCCGTTCTAAATAGCACTGAAGGTATTGCATGATCGGTTGGAATTTCAATATTGGGAACAGATGAATAGAGAAAAGCCAATTGTAAATCACGAAACTCCTCCCAGTCGAGGACAATTGTAACCAAGTCAATATTAAGTTTATTTAGCGTAAATTCAATATTATGAACTGCGAGTTCCGAATCCCATCCATTATCTAAATGAACAGCCAAGGGTTTCAAGCCTAACTCTTTTACTTTATAAGCGACCATTGTGCTGTCAACACCGCCGCTAACTCCAATGATACAGTCATATTCCTTATTAATCCCGTTACGCTTTATCTCGTTTACTAATCGATTGATTTTAGCTTCACCTAATTCTTTATCAAATATTTCATTCTGGGCTCTCCTTTCATACGCCCTGCAATGGTTGCAAACACCCTCATGATCAAATGCGATCTCAGAATCACTCGTATCCATAATGCATTTTGTACAGATTTGATATTTTTTTGTCATATTCATATCTCCGTGTGTCTTCCCATAATAGGTCTCAACTTTTTTATTCGGGAATAATATGTCGTATTCTTCATTTGAATAGTTTTTCCAATTCCCCGTAATCGGGATAGGTAATCAGCACCGCACGGTGCTTTCCATGAAATACAAACATGCTGCCCGCGCCAACCGCCGCGGCGCCCTTGTCCACGGCCTGGCGGAAGTGGCTTAACACGCCGGCGCCGCCGACAGCCACGACAGGCACGCTCACCGCTTCAGCCACAAGACCGATAAGTTCGAGGTCGTAGCCTTGCATGGTGCCGTCCCTGTCGATGGAATTGAGTAGGATCTCTCCCGCGCCATGGCGCTCCATCTCCTGCGCATAACTCACGGGATCGCGTTTGGTGTCGTGCTGCCCACATTGAATGCAGACAGTGTATTTGCCGAGCCGGCCTCGACGCACATCTATTGATACAACCACCCCGGAACTGCCCGCAAGCAATGCTGCGTCGGAAACAAGTTGGGGGCTTAATGCCGCCGCTGTGTTGAGAATGATCTTTTCCACACCCAAGTGATAAAGACGCTTGATTTGGTCTAACCGAGAGATGCCCCCGCCGTAAGAAAAGGGCATGAAGGCTTCACTGGCGATGTCTTCGACAAGGTCGAAATTCGGCGCCCTCCCCGCAGGGGTTGCGCTTATATCGAGGAAAACCAGTTCATCTACTTCTTTTTCATTAAAGATACGCACGGCATTGATTGGATCGCCAAGGTATTTCGAATCCTTAAACTTCACCGTCTTCACAAGGCCACCGTCGCGAAGGAGCAAACAGGGGATAACACGGACGTGCAGCATTCAGATCCTCGCGAAATTGCTTAGCAGGGTCATGCCAAAACGATGGCTTTTTTCCGGGTGGAACTGGGCACCCCAGACATTGCCCCTTTGCACCATGGCCGTGAACTCGATGCCGTAGCGCGCGGTGGCCAGCACATCCGCCGGATCCGCACAGACCATATGATAGGAATGTACGAAATAAAACCGGGCATGGGCATCAAGACCGTTGAACAGCGGACTATCACGCATAGAGGCGAGCTCGTTCCATCCCATGTGCGGCACTTTGAGCTGGCGCTCGCCTTCGAAACGGAAGCACACGCAACATCCATCGACCAGACTGAGCCCACCGAGCACCCCCTCTTCGCTGCCCTTGCCCAGAAGCTGCATGCCCAAGCAGATGCCGAGGATCGGCACCCCCTCCACCCGTACCCGCTTCTTTAACGGTTCTACCAGTCTCCTCTCCGCCAACGCAGACATACCATAATCAAATGCGCCCACTCCGGGAAGAATGATCTTGTCGGCCTGCTCGATGGCGGCCGGCGTGGAAACCGCCTCAGCCCGAGCGCCCAGCTTGCGCAGCATATTAAGGATGGACCCGAGGTTAGCCACGCCGTAATCTACGACGGCAATCATGCGCTATGTCCCGTAAAGGGGGGCGGAGTGGAATGAAGTCCCATCAATATTTCAGCGAAGGTGTCATAATTATTACAAGCCTGATAATTCTTTTCCCAGCACAACCTGCTGCCTGCGCGAAGACTTTTCTGCCCCGCTTTGTTGAGATAAAGGGCATCGATCGCACTATAAAGAATGTCAGGATCCTCGGTTAACGGAATGAGCAAGCCGTTCTCCTTCCCAACGGCCTCAATATTACCGCCGACTTTCGTGGCGATAATAGGAATCCCAACACTGAGGGCCTCAATAATTGATACGGGGGTCCCCTCCGATTCACTCGCATTGATGAAAGTATTTATCGAATGATCTCTATAATAAGATAACAGCTGTTCTAACCCGGGATACCCCGGCATCGACCACTTGACATTTACTGGCATGACCTTCTCCGCTAACGTCTCCAAATGACGTTTTTCTGGACCATCTCCGAAATGAATCCATTCCAACTTTAAAGCAGGGTGTCGTACGGCAAAGGCCGATATGCCATTAATGATGTAATCAATTCTTTTAACTTTTACCAACACAGAGCAAGACACTATTCGAAAGCAATCGTCAGTCGGCGTTGGATTAATAAACCCCGGGTCTTGGGTACCTAATAAGCCAACCACTACTTTATTCGCATGGGTTGGATACTTATCCCGAAGGTAGATCGCCCCCGCTACTGAATCCGTAACGACAACCTTTATTTTTGACATTGAACATTCCCTGAAGGGAATAACGGGTGGATTTCTTCGCCTTTCGTAGAGGTCATATCCATGCGCCCTTGATAAGACTTGTAATCCATTTTTGGCGGCAAGCTCTAACAAGCCATTGGTTATATAATTAAACCACCATGTGTAAAGATACACGTCTGCTGGACCAACCTTTTCACGGGCTAGAAATACTCTCAGCCACTTTGATGTTAGGTCCGAGAATGTCGCATACCCAATTGCTATTAATAATCCCCTCATAGCCGATACGACATTAAACTTAGCGAGTGATCTGGCTTCATTCATAACTCTAACTGAAAACGCTGCCTTGATGGCGCACATAATGATACGCAATTTGTTCTTCTTGAAACGGAAATAATCGAGAACCACTTTTACGTTGTCGAATTCGACCTTAATTGGTTTTCCTCTACAATCAAAGGGACATATATATATTTGATCAAAATAATGCCTCAGAACCACAATCTCTTGTGTCAAGAATGTATCTTCTTTCGCGCCGGGAAAGGGATATGAGCCCGTGAAAAGAAAAAGTATTTTCATTATAAGTGGCTAAACTTTATGCATTGAAAACGACGGTAACGCACGCAGTTCCATCGTTCGGTAGGCAAACATAAGAAGCATAATTCCAGGATAGGTCGTCGCTTGATAGTCATTAAAAAGTAAAATCATAAAAAGAACCCCTGCGAATAGAATGCAAGAACCTCTTTGCATTTTTGACGTTTTATCGCTTTTATAAAACCTTTCCATATTAGCCGCTAACCTAAACAAATATATAATGAGAAAAAAGAGACCAAGCCAACCCGCATAGATTACGATTTTGATGATCAAAGCGAACGGAAGCGTATTTACTACTTCAAAGCTTCCAAAAGGTGAGGCCAATGCGAGCTTTAGAGTATCAAGCCCCATAAGAGTTCTATCCTCAAAGCCACGACTCCGTTCTAAGAAATTTGCAAAACCCTGTAAATAGGCAAATGCTTGAGTGAATTGATCAAACCCTTGCGAAGTGACTTTAACAATCAAAAAAGCAAGAAGTGGAATGGGCGTGTAACGTATAGTTTTTTTTATGCCGATAAATAAAACTGAAAGCGCTACAAAACCAGCAAAAAACAAACTCAAAAAAACGGAACCGCTCAGTGAAAGAAGCGAAGCAATTAAGATCGGGATCGCACATATTCTCCATTTCTTGCGATCTGTCATCAAGGCGAATGAAGCCGGTATCAGGAAATATACCGGGAGCAATGACGGTTCCGTCGCGTAGCTGGCCAGTCGAACAAGGGAATGACCAAGAAATATTGTCCCACCTACGGGTACGCTGCCCAACCATGAAATTGGGTGGGAAAAATCCTTAGTATAGACGTTGTTTATATAATCGTAGCCAGTCCTCGCGTACTCAGCAAGTGAAGGGTCCGCAAAGAGAAACAACCACTGCAAAAGAGCCAACGTCGAAAAAATAGTGGCAATCAGTATAATCGTTTTTATTCCATATTCATTATTTTCTTTTGACGCAGATCCAATAACAATTAATCCAATGAATAAAAATACCCTATCGGAAATGCCCGCTATGTTGTCGTTAGCCATTATACTCACGAATAGCATGAGCACGACAAGTAATATTAGCGGGTGCTGCATGATCCGTGGCTTAGAGTTTATATTCGAAAAAGCGACAGCCGCAATAGGCAGAAAACACAAACCTTGAAGTAATCGCTTTATCCCAAGAGTCTCCGCAAGAATAAATTTCCCGGATACAAACACTAATAATGCGCAGCAGATCACTGCAATCGTGCTTAACGTTAGAGCTTTCTTCTTCATAAAGCCTCAGGGCATGCGGGTTAAGATAATCATAGAAATATTCGCCGCTTTAAAGACGATCGTCCAGATTTCTTCCTGTTTCTAAATGCCGGAACTCCGGCAATATATCCGAGAGAAAAACAATGATCTCTTTCTTACTGATTTTACGGTCGATATTCTTCTTGATATCGTCGAAAAACCGGATTGCCTCTTCGACCTTTTTCGGGGGTATCGAGACATAATGAATTGCCCTCAGGGAAGAAAACCCAATATCCCGAGTTTCTTCATTTTCATTATAAAATATTTCTTGATCCTTCTCTCCACTCGTATTAAGGTCCGTCAGAAGAACCGGATATTTTCCTTCAGCTATTGATTTTGTCGATCGTTTCGCTTCCTCTTCAGAATCATAAAGGATAGGCTCAAACCCAAAATGCCGGATGAAAGCAATGGCAATGTCCAAAAGATTACGCGAATCGTTTTCCGGATCTAAAATCGGATAAAGGATATGCCGATCAGGCAAACAAGTGCAGGCAAGCAAACATAAAGTTCCCGACTCCGCCAATGAAATAAAATATCTTTTTGTGTTTTTCGGAACCGCAATCGGCTGCTTCTTTTCCAATCGGAATATCCAGCTTTTGAGCAAGCTCCCTTCCGAATATGCGACATTCGCAAATCTGGCAGACGTCAGAATATTATCGAATCCCTCAGCTCTATTTCTGGACAATAAAACATGCTCCATTAATCTCTTACTGGCGCCCATGAGATTGACGGGATTCGCTGCTTTGTCCGTTGATACAAAAAATATTCGGCAAGAATTTCTTTTTTCGGCCATCCAAGATAATAACTGAGCGGGTTTTAAAACGTTAGTTTCAAACATTTGAAGGATTGATAATACATTTTTCTCTGACCGCACGTGTTTTACGGCCGCAAAATTCATTACTAAATCATAAGGAGGCTGTTCTCGAATTAAACGAGACATGATCGGCGAGCCAAAATCGATCGCCAGCGCTAAGAAATCACATATCGTAAAATCTTCCTCTTCACTTCGTAAATCGCGGACGAGTTCGACTAATTGATTTTCATTATGATCAATCACATGTAAGGCCTTTGGCTTATTCCGAATCAACTCTCTAACCGTTGCGCTGCCGATACTGCCCGCACCGCCAATGACCAAGACTCGCTTTCCTTTGATATGGGACTCGACCAGCTCTTGATGATTTTCAAGATCTTGTTTAAATCTATTATATGTCCGCCCAGTGGCAAATGACATAACCTGAGAATCTAGCATCTGACCTCCCAGCTAAAAGATCTTTCTCTTTATAAGGTCTATTAAAGTACTCATAAAGATTGACACATCTCTGATAAGGTTTTCATAAAATCTGTCTTCGGAGTGAATCCAAACAGCTTGTTGGCTTTTTCATAAGATCCATAAGAGATTTTAACATCCGTTGGACGAATTAATGCAGGGTCTTCCTCAAGATGAAACCTTTTGCCGAAATTGGCAAAGAGATATTCAATAACCGAAGAAATCCTCCTGGGAATACCTGAACAAATATTTACGATCTCTCCCCAGAATTCACCCTCTGTGAGTTGAATGTAAGCTTCAACGGCGTCCATGACGGGCAAGAAATCTCGTTGTGTATCAGTCCGCCCCACCTTAATAAGAGAATCCGATTTAAGTATTGCCTCTTTGACTCTCTTCAAAATCGCCCCTAAGATAAGGTGTTCCGAAAGACCGGGACCGATAAGGTTGAATGGCCGGGCAACGACGACTTTTAGCCCCTTCCTGAAAAAATAATCTCGGGATGCCATCGTCAAAGCATATTTGCTAATGGCGTAGGTATGTATCGGGTTGCATGCTTGACTTTCCTTGATTGGCATCTCTTCTTCAGCCACATATCCGTACTCTGCCGCGGAGCCAACAACCAGCACGCGCGCCGAACTCGCATACGTTGCAATTGAATCCAGCAGATTTATGCCGGCAATAAAGTTCGAGCGGTAAATTTCAATCTCAGAACCTCTAAATATTCCCGCCAAATGGAAGACATGATCCGGCATAACCCTGAGAAAGATTTTATCTACAGAATGCTTATCTCTTAGATCTGCCGATAAATAGTCGTCCATGATGGCCGGATTACGGCTTTTTGGACCGATATCAACTCCAACGACATCATAGTGGCGTTCCCGCAATTTCATAGCTAAATGATGCCCCGTGAATCCATCAACGCCGGTAATCAGGGCGATTTTATTTTTCATCATTGGTATTTATGTAAGAACATCTCCGGCGATTCTTGAAAATCCCGCCACACCGCCTGATAGTCATCGAATCGGCCGATGTCTTGCCAATAACAATCAGCTTTATAGCAGACGACCTTTCGCCCTGCTTGCTTTATAACTATAAGCATTTGCGGCATAGCATATTTTCCCGTCGAAAGAATATATTCGAGTGCGCATCTGGAGTCAAACCCCAGATATTCTTAAAGCCGAAATTGCCAAACATATAAAAAGAACTCCCAACAAGACCGCGGAAATCCGTTCCGCCATAGGTTGAGCTTTTATTTGCGATTGTGCTTCCGAAGAAATATTGGGTATCACGATAATTACTGAAGACGGGTCTTTTGATGAATTCTAAAGTAGCCGACAATCGCTTTCTGGATAAGGAAATTTGGCAAATAAGAAAGAACAAGCAATATATAAGTTGATAATTTATATTTATTTTCGCGAATCGATAATTTAAAATAATAGCGGCCTTCCGAGGACGAAGATCTGAGCGCTACCCTTCCGCAATACGCGTACCGATCCGCAACCATCTGCTTCGTGTTGATATCGGGATTTTCGCCCTGGTATTTCCTAATGACTTCAACGGCATTCCGAATTTTACGGATGTCGGAACTTTCATTAAGAAGATGATACCGATATTTAACCAAGGGTTTCGCTAACAGCTTAATTTTCCTACGGCTTTTAAGAGTCAAATTAAGCTGAAAATCGTAGTCTTCAACGCCGACCAAGGAAGGCGCCTCATCAAAAAGGAACCCTTCATTTCTAATGACGAGCGAAGATAATGCCACTTCATTGCTTCTATAGATGTCCCGAAATGCTAAAAGTCGATCTCGCTTAATCGTCGCGGATCTGGAGTATTTTAGGTCCCCGATAGGCGTTGTAGAACTCCCGACTCCGATGATATCGGCTTTAGAGAAGTGCATAATCTGAGTTTCCAGCTTATCCGGGACCCATAGGTCATCATCATCGCAGAAAGCGATAAGCTCTCCGTTAGCTCTTTGGATTCCATAATTCCGGTTTACGGCGATGATTCCATCGTTTTTGTTTTGGCAGGCAATAACCCGGGGATCATGAATTTTATGGATAACCTCTAAAAAGTCATAATCAGAGAAATTATCTATTACGATCAGCTCGATCTCTCTATACGTTTGACGAAGAATCGACTCAAGAGCTTCGCATAAAAGGTCTTTTCGGTTGTAAGTGGTGAGGATAACACTGACCAGGCCCTTCTGGAGATTGGTCACGAAGATTGCTTTTCCAGATATTCGAAGAGGCCGGTAACGCCGGCCCGGAGATCAACGGATGGGAGGAATCCCAGCTTTTTTAGGCGTCCGATATCGATCGTGAATTTTGGGGACGATGATACCGCCGAGACGGCTTCCGTCCGATCGACTCCCTGGACGAAGACGGGCAGCTTTCGGCGATACCGGTTCTCATAAACGGAACGAACCACGCAGGCGATTTCCAATATTGTATGGGTTATCCCCGATGCCAAATGAAATACATGATGATCCAGATCTTCTTTATTTTTCATAACGAGAAATTCCACGGCCCGACAGATGTCCCGGACATGTAAAAAATCTCTTTGGGGAGAGCCGTCAGATTTCAACTCGATTTTTCGCTCGGAGAACGCGGTTTTCACGAGATCGTTAACGACCAGCCACCAGCAATTTGTATCTTTGAACACGGGTTCTCCGTAGCCATTGGACAATCTCAGCGTGAGGCATGGAAAGCCGATCTTTTGATCATAATATTTTACGATTTCTTCGGAGATGAAATGGCTGAGGCCGTAGAGGTTGGCCGGCTTTTTGGGGATTTCTTCACCGGTCAAAGCGGGTGAAATCGCGCCGAAGACCTGAATCGTCGAGAAATAAATTAACTTTTCGAGCCGTCTGCCTTTTGCATCCTGAAGAATTGTCCAGGTGGGAAGAACGTTTATGGAGCAGGTTTCCCCCACGTTACGCTCCGATAGAAAATGATCCAAAGAAATCAAGTTGATCAGAACGTCGGGTTCCGTCTCCCAAAGACGGCGGACGATCTCCGGCTTCTGAATGTCGCCCACAATTCGTTCATCCGTGACGTCAGGCCAAGCGGTCTTCGATGTCTCCCGATCGCATCCGATGATGAAATGCCCCTGCGATCTGAGATATCGGCAGAGATGGGACCCCAGATAACCGCCGGCTCCCAGGACGAGGATTCTTTTCATCGATGCTTGATTCCCCAGTTGAAGGGAATTTCCGGGTCAAAGGGATCTCGGCGGATGATCTCCTTCGGGTCGTGAGGAATGTCGGTGACATTGATGACGAAAGCTTCCTTCACGCCAATCCCCATAAAACCGTTCCAAATTCCGGGGGGGACGGTGATGCGACAATAATGATCGTCCCCCAAATAGATTTCTTGGATTTCTCCGAACGTCCGGGAATCTCGCCGGTCGTCGAAAAGGACGAATTTAATCATTCCCTTCACGACGGCGTAATTCAGCGTCATGCGCTCGTGTTTATGCCAAGCTTTGATGACGCCGGGAAAGACCGTGGAACAATAGACTTCCCCAAACTTACGGAAATCCTCCTCATCGTTTCTCATGATATGGAGAATTTTTCCGCGATCGTCGGGAATCCTCCTTAGGGGTTTGACGACGATGCCTTGGATCATCTATTTGCTCCAATCGATCTTTTTATTTGTCGCATCCCGGACGTATTCTTGAATGTTCTCAAGTGTCATTTTTCGAACATCGACATTCGGGATCGTATAAAATTGTCGATACCACTCGGTCGTCTTGGCAATGGCTTTTGACGTTTCCCAGGCGGACCTCCAGTTCAGGCGAGCCAGGGCTTTTGAGCAATCCAATTTGAGAAGGCGAGATTCATGATAATCCGCGTTCGGCCGGATCTCATATCGGATTCGTTTCCATCTTCGCTTCATTTCCCGCACCATGTCCTCGACGGTTAAGATGTTTTCGTCCGAGGGTCCGAAATTCCAGGCCCCGATAAAACTTCGATCCCCTTCCAGGAGTTTTTTCCCTAGCTGCAAATAGCCGCTGAGGGGCTCCAGGACATGCTGCCAAGGCCGCGTCGCCCGCGGATTTCTCAGCTGGGCTACTTTGTTTTGGGCTGCGCCTTTGACGATGTCCGGGACAATCCGATCGGAGGACCAATCTCCGCCGCCGATGACGTTTCCCGCCCGGGCGCTCGCGACAAGGGCTTGCCCGCTGTTTTTCCTCCGGCGAGGGGAGAAGAAGGATTCAACATACGAATGGATAATGATTTCAGCGCAAGCTTTGGATGAGCTGTAAGGATCGGTTCCTCCCATCCGGTCGTTTTCCCTGTAGCCCCAAACCCACTCATTGTTTTCATAACATTTATCGCTTGTGATCACGACCAAAGCTTTAACGGATTTGACGGCGCGGCTCGCTTCCAAGACATTCGCGGTCCCCAGGATATTGGTTTCGAGCGTTTCTTGGGGATGGAGATATGAGTAACGAACGAGGGGTTGGGCCGCCAGATGAAAGATGATGTCGGGTTGAACGCTTTTCATGGCCTCTTTCAGTTTTTCGTCGTCCCGGATGTCCTCAAAATAGGTGGGGTAGGGCAGGTTTAACAGCTCGAAATGACTTGGTTTCGTAGGCGGACATAAACTATATCCGTAAACGTCCGCTTTCATGAGAAGGAGCCAATACGACAGCCAGGATCCCTTGAAACCCGTATTCCCTGTTATAAGAACTCTTTTCCCTCTATAGATGGCCCTAAAGTCGCTTTTTATTTTTTCCATAACATCCATGGCGCCTTGTTAGCATTTACGAGTTGATTTAAATAATCTCGTTCTCTGATATTGTCCATGCACTGCCAGAACCCGTCATATCTAAAAGCGTTGAGTTGACCCTTTGCCGCGATTCTCTGAAGAGGCCCAAATTCAAAATCACATGTTTCGTCTTCCGTTAAATAATTCATGACCTTTCTATTAAGAATGAAAAAGCCGCCATTGATATATCCTGATTTCATTTGGGGCTTCTCTTCGAATTCCTTGACCTTGATTCCTTCAAGCTTGATCTCGCCGAATCTGGAGGGAGGATGCACGGCTGTTACGGTAGCCAGAGCTGAATGTTTTTTATGAAACTTGACGAGTTCATTGATGTTGAGGTTGCTCAATCCGTCCCCGTATGTTAAATGAAAATCTTCTCCTCGAATATATTTATTCAATCGCTTTATGCGCCCGCCTTTTAGCGTATTTTCTCCCGTATCCACAAATGTAATTTCCCAATTTGTTTCATCAGAATAATTAAGAATTTTCGGCTGATGATGAGGGTTCAAGCTGAGCTTGAAATCGTTAGAAAGAATCCTCATATTGTAGAAATATTCCTTGATATATTCCCCCTTATATCCCAAGGCCAGAATGAATTTGTTGAATCCATAATAGCTGTACGTTTTCATGATATGCCAAAGAATGGGCTTCCCGCCGATCTCCACCATCGGTTTCGGTTTCAAATCGGTTTCTTCTGCCAGCCGCGTCCCTTTGCCGCCGCAAAGAATGATTACGTTCATGAGTGTCTCTGGGTCCTTTCCCAAACCGTGACCTGCCCCTGCTTATTGTAACACGCCTCTTTTTCTCTTCGGCTAATCAAATATTTCCAAAATGCATTTGTTTTAGATCATGAATAAATATCTTTGAAAGACTTTTTTATTGTTCTATCAATATTTGAAATATGTTTTTTTAGGATAGGTTCATCTTTTCCGATATCGGCGTTAATCCTTTTTCCGACAATATAAACATATTCTTCAGCGCCGATTCCTCGATCGGATCTTTTCATGCAAATATCATTAATACAAATGACTTGGCCTTTTATTAAGTTTTTAGAAGCAACTATTACCCTTCTCACTATTCTTTTTAGTTTTTTTTCACTTGACGTTGCTCTTTTTACTCCGTCTCCCATCGCTTTTTCAATATTTCTAACCGCTTTAACCATTTTTGTAAATTGCTCAGGATCAAAACTCGCTTTATGGTCTGGACCTTCCATTTGCTTATCTAAGGTCATATGTTTTTCAATAATTTCCGCACCCAGCGCGGCAGCTGCTATGGGAACTTCAAATGATAAGGTGTGATCCGAATACCCAACCCTCGTTTTAAAATGGTTTTTTAGTGTAAGCATCGCATTCAAATTTACTTCTTCTATCGGACAGGGATAATTTGTCGTGCAATGCAGAAGGGAAACTGAACGCGCCCCCGCTTTTTTTAGGGTGCGGTATGCAATCTCTACTTCGTCCAGTGTTGACATGCCGGTTGAAAGGATCACATCCTTCTTCCGCGCAGCAACCTTCAGAAGGTGTGGGATATTTGTAACCTCGCCGGAACCGATCTTAATTACTTTCATACCGAGTGACATTAAAAATGCAAGGCTTTCCTCATCGTCAGGAGTTGACATGAACTCTATCCCAATTTTTCCGCAGTAATCATATATCTTTTTAAAATCCTTGAACTTTAATTCAAGCCCTTTACTCATATCGTACTGTGAAATGCGCTTTTTGATATTTCTTTTCTGATATTCAGCGGAAGGAGCATTTGGAGTGATGACCTTATCGGTGATAAATGTCTGAAATTTGACCGCGTCAGCGCCAGCCTCCTTTGCTTTTTGACAGAGTTTGAGCGCGATAGCCAATTTCCCGTTATGGTTCACGCCAGCTTCTGCGATAATAAATACTTTTCCTGCCTTTTTCATTTATTTCTCGAGATAATTACCCATTCGGAGATTATTCTGGCGCCATTATTCTGAGTTTCTTCCAGTTTATCAACAGACAATACCTCAAATATCGCACCGTAAAGATTATCGATCGCGGCTTTGTCCATAAGCCTTGCGAACCCTTTGCCCTCAAAAGGCCCGTCGGAAATATTCGAATATTCCATCTCGCCGATGTCGTCGCGTGATTTACCTATGTACATATTATTTGAAAAGGTTCTGCTGTAAAATAATCCGCCGTTTTTTAGAACCCTTTGAACTTCTCTGAGAATTATTTCTGAATCATGAAGTGAATTGGAGTAAATGCACTCAACATCAATTACCGCATCAAAATGGTTATCTTTATAAGGCAATTTAAGTATGTCGCCTTTTATAATGTCCGCATTCAGGTTATCCGATTTAAGTCTGATCTTAGCCCTTTCCACGGCCGTCTGGCTTCCTTCGATACCGTAGGTATCGAATCCTTCTCTTGACAGGTACCAGATATTCGCTCCTGGCCCGCAACCGATCTCCAGTATCTTAACGTTTTTTCTGTCTTTTTTATAAAAGTTTCTAGCTATAAAGCGTATGAGGCTTTCAGCGGGGTATTTCCCCCACTCTTGTTCCGAAAATACTTTTTCCCAAACATTATCCCAACCCACTTTATCCTCCCTTTCCTAATACCTATACTTGAGCAATAATTTATTGTATCGTTCTTTCTTCTCAGGGAACCTGTTCTCCCACTCGGAACACGCCTTACGATAAACATCTTCATTCACCACCATCTTGCCTATATAAAAGTCAAACTCATTTTTGGAGAATCTTTTTTTGAATTTATACAGAGAGTTCTCTTCAGAGCTATCCGATCCGCCTCCGAAATGGAAATATTTTACGCCTCTGCTTTTAAAATACAAAGCTGCTTGATAAAGCATAAAGTTGTTGGGGCAAATGTCAAGATATTCAGCCCGGCTTCCCCCGAGATGTCCGTGCCCATAAACACCATATTGAAAATATATATATGCGGCGATAATCTCATCTTTGAGGTATATAAGTCCTAAAAAGCTATCTTTCCCCATTGATTCTCGTATGCTTTTATAATAGCCGTTATTGAAGCGATAAAAATCTTCACTATTGAGATTATCCAATGTTTTGTTATAGATTTCCAGGAACTCGTCCATGTGCCGGAGTTCTTCATCAGCGACAAATCGAAGCCCTGCCTTCTGAGCTTTGCGTATGGATCTCTTGTGGTTTCTCTGTACATGATTATTCCATAACTCCTCTTCGCTATTGCGAAGATCCATCGCTATGGTCTTCCTGTCGAATAAAACATCACAGCCCTTGCCCACCAACGCCTGATTCTTTATTAACGGATGAAATCGAATGAAACCAGCAATAATATTATTTTCTACAGCCAATTCGCAGAACTCTTTGAAGGCAGCTTCGATAAAACCCCTGTCCTGACAGTTCGAAAGTGGGCCTCCGTAACCGTATGCCGTTTCAAAATCAAAAAATGCGCCGCCCGCAACAGATATTTGCTTTTTAATATACGGGAATAGATAGACTCTATCCGCATCCTCAAATATAAATGCTTCCGCAGAAGCCTCATTTGTATCATAAAGGTTCACATATCTTTCCGTAAAATAAATATCTCTGTTCTCAATATCGAATAACTCCAAGTAAGAATCCCAGCTTTTGGTAATAAAACCCTTCATATTGCCCTTCTCAAACTACAAAACAGTTTTCATATCAAAGAATTCTTTTCTCAAAATGTCCTTTAAAGGATAATGTTTAAGAACATTAAGCACACGTTTTGCACTGCGCCCGTCTCCATATCGATTGGTCACTGTCTTTAACTGATTCTGGAAAGGTTTTGAGTATAAAATATTCAGTGCTTTCAAGATGCTGTTCTTGTCAGGTTCGCAGTCAATAACACTTTTTGCTTTTATTCTTCCTGTCTGTCTATCGCCGATATTTATAGTGCCTATTTTGAAACTCGGGGCTTCAGCTATCCCGCTTGACGAATTACCCACCAAAGCGTCAACATATCGCATGAGCGATAAGTACTTCAATTGTCCCAATGAGGTGAATACCACGGATTTAGACCGGTTATTGCGCACAAAACGATCTATCATTATATTTATCGCTTTTCCTGAAGGATCGGCGTTCGCTTTGGTGAAAATAAGCAATGTATCGTCCAATTCGCCAAGAGCTTTCAAGACCTTGCTGAATTGGGATTCGCTACTTTCTTCGTCTAATGTCACCGGATGGAAGGTAATTAGCAGGTTGCGTTTTTGAAATATTAAACCAAGTGATTTTTCGAGCATCTGTTTAGACAAAAGCGGTAAAGATATTATATTATCCAGGCCGATATCTCCAACATTGAATATCCTGTCGGGATGTTCTCCAAGCTGAATTACTCTTTTTCTGTATTCCTCTGTCGCTGTAAAATGAAGATGGCTCATTTTAGTTATTGAATGGCGGAATGCATCGTCAAAAGCCCCTTTTGTAACCTCACCCCCACAAAGGTGCGCGACAGGGATCTTGTGCACAAGAGCGCAGGCTACGGCGCTGAATATCTCGAACCTGTCTCCCAGAACAACAATGATATCAGGTTTTAAACGTTTATAAGCACGTGTAAAACCTGCCATTGCTAAGCCCATAGCTTTCGACGTGCCATCAGCAGTGTCCGTCTCCGTGAGTATTTTAACCTTCTCATCAATATGAAAACCGTCTTTCTCAATTTCCTTATAGGTCAAGCCATGATCAGGAGACAAATGCATTCCGGTTGCAACAAGTTGCAGGCGCAATGTCCGCTCATTTTTTATGGACTTAATTAACGGCAGCAATGGCCCATAATCTGAACGCGAGCCGGTAATTACGCATATTTTTCTTTTCATATTAATCCACGAATAGTCTTTTTAGCGTATTGTATAATTCTTCCAACTGTCCCGTATCGAGCCAGGATTTATCGGAAATGGGATAGACCCCGATTTTCGCCGCTTTTTCCATTAGAAGGCATAGTTCCGCCTCCGCTATTGCCTTACGAATATTTCCGTGCGGATCAATCATTTACTCGACCACAAGAAAAGATTGAGTCGGGCTAAAAAGTGTATGCTCGATCTTATATCTACCAAGGCCGAACACTTCTCGGAAAGCGACGGTCTCGCCAGGATAATCATGGACATTGAGCTCATCAAAGCCTATAACACTGCCTTTTGTAAGATGTGGTTTTAAAGCTTCAAGGCATTTTTTTGTAGGCTGATAGATATCAAAATCAAAGTACGCCAAAGCGATTATTGTCTCCGGATTATTCTTAAAATATTTCTTGATTTCAAGACTAGCATCGCCTTTTACCAGTTGATACTTCTTAATGTGCGATATTGGGCTTAGTTGCTCATGGCAATCGAGAACCTTCGTAAGATATTGTTCGTAATTATCTGTGACAGAATATGCGCCTTTTGTTATTATCTTTGCCGCACCGTCTTTTTTATCGACTGAAAGGAATCCTTTAAAAGTATCAAAGCCGACAATCTTTCTGTTATGGTTAAACGGCTCATATATACTTCGCAGGGATGATAGCAAAGCTAGATTTCTACCCCATCTGACGCCGAATTCCACGACGACACCGTGCACGTTAAGTATCTTTTTATAGAGCTCGTTCATGAAAAGCATCATCGAAATATCTTGCCTCTTAATATAAAGGCTTATGTTCATCAACAATTCGTCATCGATGATTGGAGAATTTTTAAATAGAGTTAGTAGTTCTTTTCTTTTTGCTATTTCGAATTCACTTGCATTCCATTTTGCTTTTATTTTATCTTTTTTCACATCTTTCCTCTTTCTCTTTTTCCCATATTGTGCATCAGCTAAATGCAATGCACATCAGCATTATTATTATCGAGATCCTTCGATATTCATGCTATAGCTTGACGCAGCCACCTGATAGAGCCTTTATAACCTGGTCAATTTCATTTTTACTTATGCCGACACTTGCCGGCAGACAAAGGGACCATTCTACCAATTCAATTGCCTTTTCAATCCGCCACGCAAGGCAATGCCGATAAGGCTTTTGAAGGTGGTTGGAGTGCCAGACCGGCCTTGTCTCGATTCCATCCTTCAACAAGTCGGCCATAAGCGTCTCTCTATCCCTGCGATATACAGCTTTATTAATTTTAAGCAAGTCACTCCAGTGATTATTGTCTGAATAGGTTGGAACGGGCGCTATTTGCAATCCTTCGATCTTTTTTACGGCGTCAACATAATGATTGTAAATTGCTTTTTTCCGTTCCAGAAACTCTGGCAGCTGTTCGAGCTGGGCAACACCCATTGCTGCCAGCACGTTGGGGAGCCGGAAGTTATAGCCCATTTCATCGTGTATAAAACGGACGTGGTCATCCTTGGCTTGTGTACTAAGATATTTTGCTTTTTCGGCTAATTCTGCGCTGTCCGTTAGGATCATCCCACCCCCGCCGGTTGTAATGATTTTGTTGCCATTAAATGACAGGCAGCCCAACTTGCCCACTGTACCGGTGTGCTTGCCGGAAAACATTCCGGCAGTGTAACGTGTCCCAATGCTTTCCGCCGCATCCTCCACTACGGCGATATTCAGTTCTTCGCACAGCGGCATTAGGTCGTCCAGCCACGCGGCATTGCCGAAGACGTGAACCGGCAGAATAGCCGAAATCCGAGCGTTGGTGCGCTTGTTATGGGGAAATCCATCTTTAAAGACAGTTTCTTGCTTAATAAAGCGTATCGCTTTCTCTGTATCAATGTTGTAATACTCATCAGCATCCATGAACACCGGTTCTGCACCGCAGTAGCGGACCACGTTGATTGAAGCTATGAAGGTCAGGGTGGGGACAATAACTTCGTCTCCTGGTTGCACACCTGCCAAAAGTAGGCTTAAGTGCAGTGCGGCAGTGCCGTTCGTGCAGGCGATTGCATATTTTGAACCAGTATATTCGGCAATCTTATCTTCAAACAGATTGACATATTTACCGGCGGAAGAGACCCATTCTGTATCAAGACATTCCTTGATATATTTCCATTCATTGCCTCGAATGGATGGGATAGAGAGATAGATCATTGTTAGTTGATTCTAGAATCAGCTGAGCTGATACCCAACAACTTCTGCCAGCGCGGCAGCCTCTTGTCCAAACAGAAATAGGGTTCAGCCCCCATGCGCGCACTATCGGGGGCGGAACGCAGCGCTACCCCCAATTCTGTAGAGTTCGTGACATACATCACACCCTGCAGGCCCCGCAGGGGACTCATATTGAAGGAGTTGCTATCCAGCATCGACACCACCGGCAAACCGGCACAATACGCATCCACAGCCGCCGAGGTGATATTGCTAGTGTAAGCCACATCGCATTCGCGCAGCAGCTTAGCCAATGGCAAAGCTGTAATTTGCAAGTGTAGCGAAGGGTAATCACTAGCCTTCACGGGACAACTCGGATGCGCTTTGACGATGTAACGAGTGTCCGGTGATAAAAAAGGCCCCGCATCAGTTAACCATTGCATCTGCTGATGGGTGATGGCGGTCAGGTAATCGCCCAAAACGAGCACGCGACGTGATGCAGTTAACGGTGCGTTCGCAACGCTCTGTATTGGCGGCAGGTCAGCAAGATACAAGTAGCGAAGAGCTTCCACCTCCTCCGTCTGATCCGCCGGACATCCCCCCTTTCGATAGGCTGCCATAGCTGCCGGGCCATTGAGCGCTATCCTGTCGGGTAAAGGAACATCATTTTTACCGTTGCGCCGGTAAATACGTGCGTCATAAAAATAGCGCAAGTCCCAATACCGTACCGTTGCGTGCGGGACGCCAATAAGCCGCCCATTCCCGGCCGCTCGCCAGGCGTAGATTAGGGCCATCTCCCAACCCTGGTTTTCCTGGAGATAGACGCCCAGTTTCTGGTGCGGCAGCCGTCTGAAAGTTCGCTCGAAGAGGTTCAGAACCAGACAATTCAATAGTGCGTCCGGACCGAGCATCGAATTGCGCCAGTCCAGTCTGAAAAGTGGCCAGAAATCAAGCCTCGACCCGGTGGGGCAGAACTGGCGCTTTATGTTGCTCAGCCTCAGACTCATCCAAACGATGCGGCTATAATCGATCAGCGCTGCCAGCACCACAGAAATGCTCAGCCCGCCATCCAAACTGGTATGAAATTGCCGCCCTGTCCCGCTTTGGTTAAAGCGAGCGATTAAATCCCATGCCTGCTCGGTGGATGTTACCGATTCGTGCTGAATATAGCGATGCAGCCAATTAACTTTCGACCCTGAACGTTCGAGAACTCCGACCAGTTCCGTCCAGAAGTTGGAAGCAAACCGTCCCGTAGCCAACGCTTTTTGATCCAGATGAATCAGGTAATCGACGAAAGTCATTTCTGCGCTGTCAGCCGCATTTTGATACGCATTCTGTTGCTTCGGCGGCCAACACCGCCAAATGTAGCGTGCCAACAAAATGACCGCCTGCACCGGCTGCGGCAATGAGCGATACAGCCTTCTGATCCACGAGGCAGGCTCTGGCCGCCCTTGCGATGGCCGCCATTCAAATGCCAAGCCGGCATTTTTGCACCACAGGCGGAAGGCTTGGGCCAGGATTTTATCACTACTCACCAAGATGATCGCGGAAACCGAATGATTACTGACCAGTTCCTCAAGCGCCAGCAGTTTAAGTACATCCATTATATAAAACGATTTATATATGTTGCACTTCTCAGCAATCAATGTCATCCACCAATAACTGAACCCGGAGCGCAACTCCAGATGATCGATCAAGCGTTTGCCCTCAATATGCGACTCTCCCAAGTTATAAATCCAGGCAAGATAGCGCTCCCGCAGTGCATCGGCCTGATCCTCGACGAGCTTTGGGATGGAATGTATCAGATCGTCCCTTTCACCATAACTCCGCCACAGAACCGGAATCCATTTTCCTTTGGGTGGCGCACCGTCAGTATCCCAAATCAGCCATGTAGCGCTCATTTAAATCCCGGAAAAATCATAATCCGATATTCAAGACCCTAGCCCGCCGGCCATTACCGAGTCAAGAAATCAAGTGCTGTCCCTCCGAACGCCTCTACAACATATGACTCCGGGAAGCCCTTACAGCTAATTTCACCACCCGCAGCTTTAACAAGTGCCAGTCCCGCTGCTACATCCCATATCTTTATGTTTTTTTCGTAATAGGCATCGACCTTTCCCGAGGCGACAAAGGCGAGCGATAAAGCCGCAGATCCAAACATTCTTATTTTTCTATACTTCTTGACCCGCTCGAAAAATGTTTTCATTGAGATTTCTGAAAAGTCCATCGCTGCCGGGAACCCCGTGCAAAGGATAGCCTTCTCGGGTCTTCTGAAAGGCTTAACGCGGATGGGCTGTTTATTCACCCAGGCACCTTGACCTATTACTCCTTCATAGATTTGATCACGACTGAAGTCGTAAATAACACCTAGAACGGGAAAAGAGTTCTTCCAAAGGCTTATAGATACACACGAAAAGGGAATTCCTTCGCTGTAATTGATACTACCATCGAGGGGATCCACGATCCAGGAGTAATCATAACCGCCGTCAGCAGCATAGATCAATCCGCTTTCTTCTGTAACGATCTTGTATGCTGAACCATTTCGCAGTTCATTTATAATAATCTTTTCTGCTTCAAGGTCGCATCGAAAATGGATTTCCCGTTCTTCTTCTGTAATGATATCCTGATTTTTACCAAAGTTTTTGAGAAGGAAGTGGCTAGCTTTCGTTGCTGCATCGACAGCAAGATTCAGATAATGGGTATCTTGGATCGGCATCTCAGTTTTTAGGCAACTTACATGATTCTAAAGCTTTTAAAAGATTCTCCACGGCTTCACCTTCCATCCTGCTCCTGCACTCGGCCGTATAAGACCCCACATGGGGTGTCAAAATGACATTCCGGTAACGGCACAGCGGCCCTTTGTAGGGTTCTTCCTCAAATGTGTCGAGCCATGCTCCGGCCACTATTCCGTTTTCGATGGCTTTTATCAGGGCTTTCTCGGAAATGACGCCTCCCCGAGCAACGTTGAGCAGGTAAGCGCCCTTCTTCATGTAGGGGAATTCCTTTTCACCCATAATACAATCGTGGCCGCTGCTGTGGATGGTAACAACATCGGCTTCAGGCAGTGCCGCCTGGAGGGTTACCTTCCGGTATCCAGCGCAAGCGCTTTCATCAACATAGGGATCGACGACTAAAATCTTTACGCCAAAGGGGGAAAGCAACTCTCCTACGCGACGGCCAATCCTTCCGAAACCTATGATGGCTACCGTTTTGCACTGTAACTGGACACCTATTCTCTTCTGCCACTGCCCATCATGGAGCGCCAGGTCCATCTGGGGAATCATCCGCATTAGGCTCAACATGGCGCCAATAGTTAGTTCCGCCACGGCGTTTGTCGGGGCGTCGGGGGTATTGAAGACCTGTATACCCAGATCACGGGCGGCTTCGAGATCGACATTGGAAAGGCCTGCACCCACACGGGAGATCACCTGAATATTGGACTTCTCCAAAACCTCCCGGTCCAGAGTTTCAAGTCCGGCAATAAGGCCTACGACGTCTTCTGACAAGAGATCGAGGAGTTCCTCCTTTGTCAATTTCCTTTTATACGGATTGTCTAACATCTGATAACCAGATGCTATCAATCGGTTCATGGGCGTTTTGTCAGCTGACGCAAACGATGATGGTCCTAAGAGAATCTTAAATGCCATAGATATAACTCTCTCTTCTTCGGCAGATCCGTAGTGATATTCGCTTGATTTAGTTTATAAAAACTGGTTCCGACTTAGTGCTATTGGCATTATTTACGAATACGTTCGAGACGAATCGAAATGCCATCAAGTTGGACGAGTCTATGCAATCGCGATACTTCGTAGACCAACTTTTCATTTTGCGGATTCCATGGGTACTCTGCAAATCGGTTCGGGGGATCCAACTGCTCAACTGTAAATGAATCTGGGCCACACGGAATCTTTTCAATTCTATTGGCGGTAAAAAAGAAACCCGAGTCACGGCAGACTCGCTGAACCAATTTAAAATATACCTCAATCTGTTCATGAGTCATTTCCTGGAATGAATGGCAATTAATAACCAAGTCACAGCTGTTATCAGCAAGAATCTCTACCTGATCCACAGTAAGAAAGGCAAAATCAAAGGTTCCGGATAGTCCAACAATTTGAACTTCATTCGGCATAAGAAGCTTAGTTTTAGGGAAAAGACTGCTCAAAAACGGGATAGCTACTGCCAGGGTTTCAGGCAAATCTACCAATATCACCTTGATCGGCACCCAATCATGATAAAGAATCGATGGGAAATTGCCATTTCCTGCGCCAATTTCTAAAACTGTGCCAATCTGACCTTCGCCAATAAATCCGCGCAATATATTTTGATAGTAGTAATTGTTAATTATATTGGCCGAAGCTTCGTAGCCAGACCAGTTTTGATAGTGTTTCTTAAGAGATACTGTACTTGTAAATACCTTTTGGCACTGTGCTAACTTAGCGTGATTTATTCTGAATGGCGAGAGAATCGGCTCAGCCACATCCACACAACTCATGACTGCATCAAATGCCTTCTCATAAGATATTAACCGAGGGACGCTGACGCGTGTCATGAAATGTTCGATGGCCCAGTTAACAGCTTTTGAAGGGTGCAAAAGAGCTTTCTGAACTTTTCGAGCAGCACGATTAAGTGCTGACACCTTCTGTGGCACATAGAACCCAGAATCTCCTTCAACGCTAACAGAATCATCACTGATAGTCGCTCGAAGCTGGTCAGCATGGTACTTCCAATATTCGCTTTTGGCAATGTGAGAGCGAACTGCAAACAGATCTGAGCGAATGAACGCCTGCAGTCTCTGAGCAAGGTCATAATTAATCTGCAATTTAGAACCCATGACTTCTCCATTGATAAACCGAAATGTTTAAACGGTTTGCAAAGGCTAACCGGACATTACTGTCAAAGTATAAGGTTTGATGTTGCATATTCAAGCCTTCTGTTTGAGTTTGTTCTGGAACCAATGGGCAAGAATATGGCTCAGTACTAGATGAGCATCCTCTACAGGGCCATATTCTCCTGCATCCGATATCACATGAACAATCACATCGGCAATCTTCTTCAGCGCGCCTCCCGTGAACCCGACAAAGCTTATGACACACCCTCCTTGTTCTTTAACCCATTTTGCGGCAGCTACCACATTGGGAGAATTGCCGCTCGCGGAAATTGCCAATAACTTATCGCCCTGACGATAGTGAATCTTCAGTTGATTCAGGAACACATTTTCATACCCCACATCATTGGCAATTGCTGTAATAACTGATGTGTTATCTGTCAAAGCTAATACCCTGAACGGTCTATCTGTACCGGTCTTTTTAATAACATCGAAACCGAGATCATTGGCCATACTTGTTGCCGTAGTTGCAGAACCGCCATTCCCGGCAACAAAGATCGTATTGCCGGTTGTTCGCGCGTTTTCAAACTCTTCCACAAGCTTGTCAATTGATTCTGGCTTAATAGAATCCAATAAATGCTTTAAATAATTGAAGTACCCATGAGCAAACTCACCCGCGCTTCGCGAATCATTACACAACTGCTCAATATTGTTCATGCCGTTTTCTACACCCCTTTTTATGGTCATTGAATATTGAATGCTTCTCGCCACCGGCTATCGGCACAATAGATTCTATAGACCAGTTCCATAACTTTGAGGGCATCATGGCTGTTTCCATTGACCACCGGCTTGTCATTGATGATGATGTCAGCGAATTCGTCTATTTCGGATTGCCACGAGTTGTCATCGAGATATGAATTGGTTATCTCTAATAACGAACCAACCGATGAGCTATTCTTTTTGGGTATAATTTTCATTTTTTCTTCCCCATAACTCTTCGTGCCTGAGAGAATGCCTGTCAGCTCGAGGAGGGCTTCTTTCAGCGTAATTTCTATCCTGAACTTGTGCTGCCACTGCGTGGCCGTGGAGTGCAGCATGGCAACGCAACCATTACTGCTCCTCATGATGGCATAGGCATTATCCTCCACATCATGGTGCCAGTAATCGTTCGAGACGAAGCTTTTGACCTCTTCAAAGTTGCCGGCAAAATAAAGCATCATGTCAAGCATGTGAATCCCTTGGTCGAGCAGGATCCCCCCCCCCGCGTATCGTCTCTCCGAGCGCCATCCCTTGTCAAAGGGGATGATGCTGCTCTTTCCATAAACTCCTCTCAGATTTATGATTTCTCCATACTGGTTCGATTCGATGACCTTCTTGGCTTCTTTTACTGAATTGTGATAGCGGTGATTGAACCCGTACTTAAGCTTCAAATGGGGGTTCTTTTTTTCAATCTCGATTACCTTCTGGATATCCTGAACAGTCCGTCCCGGAGGTTTTTCACAGAACACGTGGAGCCCCCGTTCGAGTCCTGCGATGGTAGCGTCGGCAGCAACGTAATTTGGCAGGCTGACGAAGAGAGCATCGAGCCCTTCATTGAATAGCCCTTCGTAGGTGGGAGAAAACTTGACCCCATCGGATGCCGTTCCGGCGTGATCGAAGTTGATATCGCTTAAGGCCACAGTGATCAGATTGGGATTGAGATCTATGAACTGCCTCCGTCTTTTCCCCACGACACCGTATCCCGCAATCCCAACCCTCAGTTTTTGAAGAGCCATGTTATCTTTTCTTCGCAATAACCCGCATGTGGGAACTGAAATTGTGCGTCTTAATCCATTGCTGAAGATCCCGTTTCGCTTCCCCCGTACCGTGGCTCGAGACGGTCCTGAAAAAACGACCCGGGTCTATCCCTTCGTGGCGATATGCCCCTTCTATGATGTCCCAATCAAGCTGGCCGGGTGTAGCAATCTCAACGATTTCGAATCCCTTTCGCACCAGTAATGTTTCCATCGAACGCGGGTTGAAGAAATTGAGGTGAGGAGGAGGAAAAACACTTTTCGCCCGCTCCCACAGAATCTGGATGTCGAACCCAAGACCGTTTAGTGTAGTTAGAAACAAATACCCTCCAGGGTTTAAAAGACTGTATGCCTTTTCGACAAAAGGGAGGGGATCATGCAGATGTTCAAAGAGTTCGAAAGCCGTCATAAGATCGAATCGTTCATCGCGATCGACATCCTCAAGTGTAGTTTCCAGAACCGTCAACCCCTTTTTCCGACATATTTTCGCCATATCGATAGAGGGCTCGATGGCCACAAGATCCGATTCGGGCCATCTTAATTTCATTTCTTCCAGGAAGAGACCGAAACCAGCGCCAATATCAGCCGTCCTGCCCGATTTTATATCCGGAAAATGCTCGGCAATGAATTCCGCCCGGGGTTTGAAAATCTTCTCCCGCCTCACCCCTGCCATAGGGAGGAAGAAATCCTCCACCCAAAACCGGGTTGACGGTGAATCAACATAAATCTTCATCAGATCCTGGTAAGCTGGCCGGGGATTGACGAAAAGCGTCTCACATTCCTTACACTGAACATAATCAAAACCGCTTTTTTCAAACTGTTGTACCAAATCATTACTTCCACAGGCGGGACAGTCGATCTTTTGAAATGCTGATCGATCCTTAAAAAGCCCTGCCGCGTCCTCGTGAACAAGCTCAAGGTAACGATTAAGAACATCCCGTTTGCGGATATCTTCTTCTTTCATATCGCTCCCTTTGCAGGAAGGTATTTCTCGGTTAGCGGGTCCTTCCGGAGCAGAGGTTCGACGGCTTGCAGATCCCCCAGGACATCGACCCCAAAAATCCGACAATACGTGGGAACCATCTTGACCTTTATGCCATGCTCAAGGAAACGATTCATATCGACAGATTCGATGATTTCAAGAGGGGTCGGAGTCATCTGCGTGTAATCCAACAGAGCCTTTCGGCTAAAGAGGATAAGCCCCAATTGTTTCCACATAGGAACATCGCCTGAATATTTCTTTTTCGAAGGGATCGGTTCTCGCGAAAAATAGAGCACAAAACTTTGTTGGTCAAGAACCACCTTGACCACATTCGCATTTTTAAATTCTTCCGGAGAATCAATCTTCGCAATCAAGTTGGCAATCTGCAGCCCGGGATCATTATGTATGGGCGAGACAAGTTTATCGATCATCTCCGGATTCAGCATCGGTTCGTCGCCCTGAATCATGGCTACATAGTCTATAGAATTACCCGTTACTTTCTCGATTTCAAGAAGGGCTTCTGCAGCCCTGTCAGATGCACGCTGGTGAGTGGCAGCAGTCATAACGGCTTTCCCACCGATGGATTCGATGTAATCGACAATCTCTCTGTCGCAGGTAGCCACCCAAACATCAGATAGACATGTACACATCTCGGTTCGGCGGTAAACATGACCGATCATGGGCATCCCGCAAATTAACGCCATTGGCTTTCCCGGAAATCGGGAGGAAGCCATGCGGGCGGGTATAATCGCAATGATATTCATAATTATCTTTTAGAAATCATCCGTAATCTCATAAGAAGACCGAAATATGGATACTCATAAAAAGGGGCTCCTCCAATCGTTTTTCTGATTACGGCCGCGTAAAGATATAATTGTAACCATCTGAATACTCGCCATTGTCAAACATACGTGCGTGTTGCTTTTTTATAAAATTCATTCCCGCTTTTTCAATTGCTTCAATTACTTCTTTACAATAGTTTTCCCTAGCGCTGTCCAATTCTACGAGAATTGACTTAACCCGCCTGTCTGCTATAGTTTTTTCGGCTCCTTTTATAATTTTATTTTCAATCCCATCAACATCTATTTTGATATGGTTTGGAAATAAAGGGTTAAATTGCCTAATAAAATCGTCTACACTGAATCCAATCATTGCTTGTTTGAAAGAGGCAGTAAAGGGTTCTCCCTTCCAATCAACAGCCTCACCAAAGCTATTAAGTGCGCCACCAAGCTCGGTGTTCGCCATGTAGAATGAATCCAGCCGTGTGGTATCATTAAAGGCAATACATAAAGCAGAAATCCGATCGTCCATTTTGTTTATCTCTACATTTCGATTTAACAAATAGTAATTACTTGGTGATGGCTCAAATGACAGGACTTCCATATTTTTTAATGCGGCATACAAAGTGTATACACCTACATTTGCACCAATATCCCAAAATACATCCATATCACTGAAAGTATTTATCCATTCAATAGTTTCTGGTTCTTTCGTAAGCAAAGTTCGCGCACGCCATTCGGGCATTTTACCTGGGCAAAAGAAATATATTGTTCCAAAATCGGTTTCTTGACTTATTATGGGAGCAAGTACCTCTGATAACTGCGCGGATATTAATGTTGACCGACTTCCACCAAGAACCCGAATTCCCGTTTTCAATAGTTGTGTTGCTGAGTTCATGGCTTTTTGTTTTAAACTCATATTTGGCCCTTTACGAGAAGATGTAAAAATGTGTTTATTCTTCGTCCTCATCTCTCATTATATAAAATATTCTTTATGGCTGAACGACAACATGTATCTAACATGCGTATATCCACGCTATAGGCTAAAAATTGATACCCCTCGCGCATACGCTTTTTTAATTGATCGATATCGGGCTCAACCACGTGATAACCCGATATTTTTGAAGAGGCTTTTTTGAAAGATTGAATCTTGCTCATCGCCTCAATCATCAATTCATTATCAAATTGTCCCGGTATTCCAAGTGACCCGGATAAATCATAGGGGCCCACGATAAAGCCATCAACCCCCTCGACGGAAAGGATGGCCTCCAAATTTTCCACTGCTTTTATGTGCTCGACCTGAACAATAACGATCGATTCTCGATTCACCCAGTCTTTGTACTTGTTAAAACTGTTCCCATAACCCTGGGCGCGCGCCAAGCCTACGCCGCGCGTTCCATCAGGCGGGTAGCGTACAGCTTCGACTGCCTTTTTCGCCTCGTCTGCCGTGTTTACCATGGGAACGATCACCCCGTGAGCGCCTGCATCCATAACACGTTTGATCTGGACCGGATCATTCGCCGAAAGGCGAACCAAGGGAACAACACCGCACAAATCGATCACCCGGATCAACTCCTCAGCTTCACGAATTGTAATGGCACTGTGTTCAAGATCCACCGTGAGCCAATCAAAACCGGCTTTTGCCATGATTTCGGCAATCGCCGGATGGGCCAGAGTGATCCAGGAGCCAATAGTAATTTTTCCGATTCGGAGTTTTTCTTTAAGATTCATCTCTTAAGGCCTTTCGATGACAATTGGATAAATGAACGTCCATTTCGGGCGACTTCTTCATTTCCTTCTTTTGCGGCATTATGCATATTCCAAAAGTGACTTCAGCTTTGCTCGAAGCAGATTGATGTCATCACGGCTTATTCCAAAGACAGCCGGAAGAAAATAAGCGATTCCGATGACCATGATGCTATACCCGAGTCCTGCAACCAGAAAGTTGATCAGCAGTTTTGTGCGAAGCGCAAGGACATAATCCACACCAAATGTGGCAAAAGCGGCAAATAGTAGCAAGCACGTGATGCTTAATACTTGATGGGCAATATAGCGCCCAAAACGAAGGTTCAACTGTTTAGCATGAAAATACAACTGGACATTAACACAAATTACATTGATGAGAACCATCTTAATAGCTAATCCCGTAGCCCCGGCATTCAATCCCAGTTTATCCGCAGGAGCAATCAGAAAATAGGTTAAAGGCAACCCCAATATTAAAAATATCATTCCAATGTTCCGATATAAAACTGTTTGACCCGTAGCGTAAAACAAGGAGGCGGTTAATTGTCCATACGTTTGATGGATAGGATAAAATGCCATGATCATCACGGCAACCCTCGCTCCCCTATATTGATTTCCTCCAAATATATAAATGACCTTATCTGCCTGCAGTGCTATAAAACATGAAAAAAATGCAGAGATTGAAAATAAAGTAGGAAAATATCGTCTTAAAAGAACTGCCATCTGGCTTCTGTCATTGTTCGCGTGAGCTATGGAAAACTCACGGAGGAGCAGCGGCGTCATCGCACCCGTAAATAAAAAACACATGGCGCCTATCTGATAGGAAAGGCTATAGAAACCTTGTTGAAAGCTTCCGCCTGCTATTTGAAGAATCCACCTGTCAAATATTCCTGACAACAATGCAAAAGCCGTAACCCAAAAAAGCGGATGGCTAAAGAGATAGAATTCTTTAAAGTATTTATTAATTTGTGTTCGAGAGGGGAATACCCATATTTTATTTAAAGAATATCCCTTCCTCTCAAATAGATATATCAAGACACCGGCCAAAAACAATACAATCACATAGTGATATACAAAGAACTGCGTTAATTGAATTTGCATAAAAATAAAAAGTAACAGGATCAGTATCAACCCTAATGCCCTCTGAGAAATACGGGCTTTTTCCATGGAAACGGTTAATCCATAAGCATCCCCCATCATCGTGAGTATCCCGAGGATCCAATACAATATGCCCCAAAGGGCTGCAAGATAAACGTATGGTAGGCGTTGGTCAGGCCATATAACTCGATAGAGCCCACAAACATGAGCTATAGAAACAAATGCCAAGGTGATTATGGAAATGATCACCATATAACCGGCATAAAATCGCACCAAAACAAAATCTTTCTGTTTGCCGGAAAGCTTGGTGTAAAAACAAATGGATGTTCCCATATCCAAAAAGCCAACAAACTGAGAAAAAAAACTGCTCAATAAACCAAAATCCCCGTATGCTTTTGGACCAAGGCTTCGCGGAATGATGGCCTGAGTTATAATGCTGAATACGAACCCGACAAAGTTGGCGAGAAGTTTGAATAGATATCGTTTTTTTAGAGAATCTTCACCCATGAGATTTTTCTATAAACCGATTGCATTCTGCTTTTTTATGTAATCAACAAAAACTTGCCATGTCGGTGTATCATCCGTTCCTGATTTCTTAATATACCTATTTAAATATTCTTCATAGAACCTCTCATTCACGATGAGTTCCCTATTTAAATCAATTTCATAAGATTGATCGATATTAAGTACCTTTTTAACAAACATGCATGCCATAAACTCAGTCAAGCCCATTCTGGCTTTCTGAAGTAAATCCGTCGTTATGAAAATCATTGGTTTTTTAAATAAAACGGCATAATTGATTGATGCACTGTCATGCAAAATCACAAACCTTGATTCTTTAACCAATTCTGCTGTTCGGCCCCTTATAATGGTTCTATTCCCATATAAATTCTTTTTTTTCTCGTATTGGGAACGCGGATGTGCTGCAATAACAATATGGACGCCATAGCTCTTTTCTAAATGATCAAAGAAGCTACACAACCGAGGATAATACTCTTCTGCCGCAAATACAGGACTGGTGATGGCGTCGGGGTGAAAGGGAAAATACTGGTCCAGGAAAACGACCATCTTGTTATCTTGCTTGATTGATTGCTTCATTACTCTGAGGTAAATTTCGTAATCATAAATATGAGACGATAATATTTTTGTCTCTTTGCTAACGGCAAACTTTGGTACGGTAAACTCCTCACCCAATGCCAGCACAATACTGGCCGGGCGTATACCGAGATACTTTAATGGGGCAGTATTAAACAGATATGAGGCGAGTTTTGAAGGCGTTATATTCAGGAACTTATGTATGATACTATTTTTCTTCATATTGAAAGATGGATAGTTATAAATGTAAAGACCATACGGAATTCCATATTTCGACAAAGCCCGGAAAAAAGCATAGCTTCTAATATCATAACCTAAAATACATGCAACAAAACTACCTGTCGGTAGGTTCTTTATCTCAAAAAGGGCTTCTTCTTTTTTGGAAAAAAAGCGGCATTTATTAAAATAACTCTTATCAGGAGGTGTATAAAACCTGAATCGCTCCGGAGCTATGATCTCAGTAAAATCCCAAACTTCGACGTCAAAACCATTGCGCTGAAGTGCTTCAAAACCAAATCGATCTTGATCTCTTTTATCAAGAGGCGAGGCGATAAAGAAAAATATCTTTTTTATCATGCGAGCTTCATCGATAAATTCTCATCATTCAAAAGGTTGAATTTAACATGAAGAACGAATCCCTCTTTGACCAAATAGGCTTATGCAATTATTGACCGGAAGGGATCGATTTATTATGATTGTCGAAATCCTCTGAAGCTGGCATCCTGGCAAAGGTAAAGATTTTTGGCTTGCTCAAGTACCAAATTTAGTTTCCTCTCAAAATATTTGGTTATTAGTTTTGTGTTTGCATCAAGTAGGTCCCGATGGAACTCATTGTCACTAAGTTCTGTAAAATTAATAGATAGCAAATCGGAATTTATATGCTTATTTTCATAAAAATCTTCACAGTCCTTTAACAAACCCTTTTTGATCGCATAATAATAGAGAGGCGACCCCGGATAAGGCGTAACCGGCCGAATCGTCCTCATTTGAGAACCATCATCGTATTTTAGGAGCAAATCTACTCCTTTCTTTAAAACGTCCTTATTTTCCCCGATATTGCCGAAAATGATGTTATAGCCAGGGCTGATTCCTGCTTCCAGGGTGGCTTCGATCCCGCTGATGATTTGCCTGGTATTCAAGGCCTTATTCATATTTTTCAGTATTTTGTCATCAAATGATTCAATCCCATAATTTATAAAAACACATCCGGCCGTCTTCATTATTTTGAGCACCTCTTTTTTGGCATAGTTTAATCGCCCGTTGCAATCCCATCGAATATTGAGTTTATGCTTAATAAAATCATTACATAGATTGATCGTTCTCTCCACCGAAGACATAAGGAGTTCATCGCCAAAAATTATATGGGTGATCCCATAATTCAACTTGAGGAGCTTAATTTCTTCGATGATACTCTCATTGCATCTTGGGCGGAAACCCTTGTCCATGCGATAACAGAAATTGCACTTGAACGTACAACCTCTTCCAGAAAGCATTGGCATTGCAAAATCAGCATTCGTGCAATGAGAAACTCTGAATAACCTGTAATAGGAAATGGGAAACAGTTCGTAGGCAGGGAATGGAATATTATCAATATCTTCGATCAAGGGCTGCCTTTCGTTCACAATAAATACATCACTTTTCCTGAAGGCAATTCCCTTGACTTGATCGAGAGCCTGCCTATTTTTCAGAGCGTTCAATAATTCTAAAATAGTAATTTCGCCCTCTCCCATGACGACGGCATCAGCACCTGTCTTCCTTAAAAAGAATTCCGGCTCGGGAGTGGGCCCGTGTCCGGCTATGATATAAAAGGGCCTATTTCTTGAATTGTTTATAGCCGCGGATATCTTTAAGGCCTTTCTATACTGGTAATAACCCCCAATAAAACCAAGGCCTACAACATCAAAAGAATTGTGGTCCAAGTATTCCCGCAAATGACTTTCCGGGTAATGATGCAAATCTTGATTGTATATTTCAACCTCATGTCCCGCTTTTAACAAAACCGAGGCAATATAGGCCAATCCTTGAGGAAACCAATGGATATAGGAATCATTGTCGTAGACTATAAGAAGAATTCTCAACTTTTTCCCCTACCTGCTTTTGAGAATGAATTCTGCGAATTTAAAATCCATCTCGTTGTCGATATCGACCGATCTCTCCCTCGGCATGATATAAGCATATGTTTCTTCACCAAACAGGCTTCTTTTTATTTTCAGATAATTTGAATAGGCTAAATAAATTGCTCCGTTTATTCGATAATATTTTGGAAGATCTTGCCTATTCGTGTCTATTAACTCGGGTTTCAAGAAATTTTTCATACATCCATCAGGCGGCAGGGTATTCATTGTCATGGGATGATATTCGGCTTCGCAGACTCCCACAATAACCTGGGCCTTTGACAAAAACAACGATTCGATAGCATAGTCGATGTCCTCCGGCTCTCTTAATGGGGATGTCGGCTGCAAATACATGACCAAATCAAATAAGCAACCCTGCCCCTCAAGATAATCGAGGGCATGCATAATGACGTCGATAGCTTTCGCGTTATCCGTCGCCAGTTCTTTGGGCCGCAGAAAGGGGACTTTCGCATTATATTTTTTTGAAATATCGGCAATTATTTCGCAATCCGTTGACACGAAGATGTAATCCAAATATTTTGATTTTTTGGCTTGCTCAATTGTCCAAGCGATCAGAGGTTTCCCGCCAAGCAGTTTTATGTTTTTCCCCGGCAAGCCTTTACTCCCCCCCCGTGCCGGAATTAACGCGATAATTGAACGGTTGTTTATCATATCAGATTTTTTCTATAGCCTTTTTATAGCTTGCCCATTCTCCAATATCTATCCATGACTTCTCGCTGATCGGAAATACGCCGATTTTATATCCCATGCTTTTGATTTTTTCAATCAGCTGGGTGATATGATAATACGTACGTTCGGGAATGGCATTTAAGACGTTCGATTCAACGACATACATGCCGGTATTTACCAAATAACTAATATTTGGTTTTTCCCTGATTTGCCGGAGTATCCCACCATTTTCAATTTCGCACACGCCATAGGGTATGTCATACGTTTTAACCGAAGCTACGATCGTTATTTCATTTTTATTATCTTTATGATATTTTAGAATTTTACGGTAATCTTCTTCAATGATGATGTCGGAATTAGAAACAAATATTGAGCCATGGATCTTGGATGGCAGATATTTCAGGCCGCCGGCCGTTCCCAAGGGCTCATCTTCATCAATATACGTGATCTTATATTTGGTTTTAAATTCTTCAAAATATGCCTTTATCATTTTTGATCTGTGGTTCAGCGTTACGTAGAAATCCTCCATGCCATATTTGTGAAATTTATCCATGATCAATTCAATGATCGGTTTATCCCCTATCGGTATCAGGGGTTTCGGCAAGATTTTTGTAAAGGGATCGAGCCTTGTTCCTTTTCCGCCCGCCATGATAACGACGGGCACCTTAATCTTCTTTGCTTTTCTTGCTGCTTTATTGCTTTCCTTGGGGAATAGGTCACCCCAAGAAATAGCATTTACGATTTTTCTCTCCTCATTGACAATGGGAAGCAACGTTACTTTATATCGCAGAAAAACATTTTTTGCTTTTTCCTGAGAATATTCTTTCTCAAATACGGACTTTGGATTTTTTTTATAAACCTCAGCGACGGTATCTTCTAAACTTCTCCCCTTCAGCAGATATCTTCTGATGTCACCGTCAGTGAGTGCACCCAATAACCGACATTCTTTGTCCACAACAAATAAAACCTTGTCATCGGCTTCATCTAAACGCCTAAGCGCTTCAATAATGCTGATATTATTCTGAATAAGAATTTTTTTGTTGAACATTACAATAGCTGTCCTTTTCTAAAAATCACTATTTTTTCGCTTTTGTTGACGTCTTATCAGTAACATGACTTTTGCGAGGGGGTCAAAATGGGCCTAGTAGCGTCAAACTCAGGTTGTAGGATCAGATGAAAGGCATGAAAAGATAGGCTACCGCCGTTATGTTGAAAAAGGCAACATACGTCCTCATTTCAACGATATTCAAAAGCCTGTCCACCTAGGCTATAAATACGATTCTTAATATCCCAATAGATTCGGGCAAAGCCATCCATAAACGTCAACGCTGACAAATAAAATTCTATATTTAACGGTAATTTTTGTCAACAAAAGCCTCTCCAAACCCCAAAACCAAGCCGCCCTGCTTTAGTTTTGGCTAGAGACGACGAAGACTTCAATAAATTGCCCCGGCGCGGATTGCGAAAAATATTTGCTGGGCAGAATGATAGCGTCGACTTCCCAGGCTGGGGTTTGCAGGAAGCTCCAGATCCCGACAGCGATTGAGATCAAGATGGTCGGGATGATGATCAGCCATTTTTGCTTCCAAAGAATCTCGACATACTCCATCAGGTTGATTGTTTCAAACTGCTCGTCCGGTTGCATGCAGGATTTTCCGCTTTTAAATTGAGGCAGAGATTATAGACGAGTCAATGATTTTTTTCAAGGATAATTGTACGAGGAGTTCCCCCAAAAATTATGATGAAAAGAGCGATCGTTGGGCGGTATCGGGATTGCGGGAGGAAAAACAGCCGTAAAGGCCCCTCTTTTGGCCGAACAGATACGCCTTGATCCCATCGG
>CABEBD010000086.1_pt1 | contig 96039 bp, 91 predicted proteins | sample 3132501 | NCBI WGS metagenome assembly CABEBD01 (sample SAMEA5534344, study PRJEB31848) | metagenome | biome: tundra; feature: field; material: soil | place: USA | collected 2013-05 | depth 0.45 m | reverse complement strand
GGGTTATAGATATCGCTGGCCTGAACGAGGGCGCTCTTCACCGCGCGCGCCGGAATGTGGCAGGTCTGGCAGGCGATTTTCTCCAAATGCAGAGGCGGCAACCAGGCGTGCGCCGCCCGCGGGGCGTTGCGCCACCCGTCGACGTGACAGCTCTCGCAGTTCCTCATCGTGTTGTCGAGGTCGTTCCGAACCCAGCCGGAAGGATCGTCGCCCTTGCCGAACTGATGCGCCTCGCGGTCGCGAATGCGCGGATCGGCGGCCCGGCTGCCGGCCGCATGACAATCCACGCAGCGCAATCCCGCCGCCATATGGACATCGGTCCGGACCGTGTAAGAAGCCCCGCGCTTCTTCCAATCCGGTTTGGCGTGACAGCCGAGGCAGGTCTCGTTCCGCGGTTCGGGGGCCATGTGGACGAGGACATTCCCGGCAGCGTCGAACCTACTTTTTTCATAGGCGACGACGGGCCGCTCGCCGGCCGCCACTTGGCCTTTCACGACGCCGAATCCCGCGCCGGCCGTGGCCGCCCACTTGAAGTTGAGATTCGCCAGTTCGGCGTTGCGCTTCTTGAGATCGTATTCGGGCTGATGACAGAGGAGACAGTCGGCCTCGATCACGCCCGTCTCGGACCAGCGCGCTTTATAATAATCTCCGTCGAGTTTGTTGTCGCCGCCGGGGCTCAGCCCGGAAGCGGGGTCGCGCATCCATGCGTCATAGCGCTTGCCCGCACGGTCATATTCCAACGGTCCGCCTCCGGGATGACAATTCCCGCAAGTCGCGGTTACGAAGTCGAACGACGTCATATCGATCAGGCGGGCGCTCGTATTCGTCTTGGGCGCGAGTTGGCGATAAAGCGGCGCGGGCGAGCACCAGGTGCCTCCGTAATTCCCCGGCGACGTGACCCAGTTGTATCGGGCGGCGAATTCCTTGGGGAGCGTTTCCCCCTTGCCCTGGGTGAAGTGGAAGCCCTCGGTGATCTTCCTGTAGTCGTGGCAACCGGACGTACCGCAAGTTTGCCGCGGAGAGTAAGGCACGGTGTCGTTCACTCCCTTGATCGGATCAATCACGTTGCCGGCCTCGTCGCGAAGTGGGAACGGCGGGCAGACGCCCATGGCGCTGGCCGAGACCTGAGATGGAGCAGGGACATTCGCGGGGTCAATATCTCTTCTGCAACCTGTGCTGGCCAAGCTTAAGAAGATCAGGCCGAGAGTCCCAAGAGACAGCGCTCCTGTCGCGAGACGACGCGAGTTTTTTGGTGTTGTCATTCTTGCTCCTTTCACCAGGAATAGGCGGTCTGAACAAAGAACCAGTTAGCCGGCGAAGCGAACCCCGTATTCATGACGAAGCCGCCGGGGAAGAACCGGCCATAGCCGCCCATCAGCTCGAGGTGGTTCCATAGCGTCCAAACCATGCGAAAATCGAGCTCGCCGCCGAGCAAGGTTCCCGAGCAACCGGCCGGGTCCCGGCGATACGCCTTCAGTCCTGTCGTATACCAAGCGTCCGCCGCCTGGTCGAGCCTGAAGTGGTGATACTCGACGTAGAAGGCGAGGGCAGGCTGCGGCTCGAGGCTGAAATCGATTTCAGCGTCTATCAGGTTCGCCCAGAAAAAAAGGTTCAGGGACCCGTAGAAAAAGATGTCGCGCCCGCCGTACACTCCGTCGAAGGTCCCGTGCACGCCATCCGTAGGGTTCGAGTCGCCCGAGCCCCAAGTGTATTGCCCGCCAAGCCTGGGCTTTCCCGCGACCGGCAGTGTGACGCCAAGCTTCCCGCTCGCGCCGAACGCGCGGAGGGTGTCGTTTCCGTATCGTCCAAGCTGCGCGGCGAAGGTCGCGCTCGCGTCCAGAACGTCGAACGCATGGCCCTCAACTTGAAGGCCGATCGTATGAGAAATGAGGTTGCCGATGCCCGATTCCCCCGCGACCTTCCCGCCGCTGTCGCGCTTGAGGACATAGAAGAAGTCGAGGCGGAACGGCAACTCCTTGACGTGCGCATAGCAGACGAACGTCAGGAAGTGATCGATGTCGCGGTCCGGCCAGACATCGGATTTATAAGTCAAATACTTGCCGACCCAGGCGTCGATCCAGAACCCTGGCGTGTCGATCTTCAGCATCGCCGCGTCCCAGGCAAAGCGGCCGGTGTTTCCCCAGTTGCCCGGTCCAAATACCCGCTGGTCGCCGTACGAGATCTGCTGCCGTCCGATGCGAAAACCGATCGGACTTCCGCCGATGCGCAGCCACTCAACGTAGAGCTGGCGGATGTCCAGTGTGTCCGTGATCGGGCTGCTCTGGGGGAAATCCTTGTCGGTGAACTGGGTGAGGAACGCGTGGGCATCCTGGAGCTGGAGTAAGAGCCGTTGCCCCTTTTCAAGCCGCGCGGACAGGTCCAGTCGGACCCGTTCGAGCAGAAGCCGGTCGCGGCCTCCCGGCTCGTAGCCCTTAAGGGTGAACCCGTCGTCGGACTCGTATCTCATCCGCGCCTGCCCCCCGAAATCGAGCGTGAAAGGGCCGATTCTTATCCCCTTGACGCCGGATCGGGATTCGCCGGCGGGATTCTGCCCGTTCCCTTGCGCATGCAGACGTGGAGCGACGAGGCTCAACCCTAGAAAAATCATCGTCAAAAAGAGGGATCGGGAGTTTTTCAAACGTTTACTCCCGCCATGGATGACGGACCTCAGACGTCCCCCCCATCGCGCGTTTCTTCCAGCGCGGGAGGGCGGAAATCGGCGGGAAGGAGCCTTTCCATCACAATTGCAAGAATGATGAACACGGGAAGGCTGATCAAGGTCCGCGCGAGAGAGAACCGCCAACCGAGGAAGGCGACTTCGAAAGTCAACATCGGGATCTTCATGGCGGAAAAAGCGCCGAGGTAGATAAAGACGTTTCGCGGCGCGCAGCCCTTCCGCCAGAGGCCGATAGCGACCGGAAACGCGACATAAAGCGGACCGGCCTGGAGCGTGGCCAGAAGGATCATCCAGGGAACCGCCCGCATCCCGGACCGGAGACCGGCGTAGCGCTCGATGACCTTTCTGGGAACCCAGATCTCAAATAGTCCCACGAGCAGGAACATAGGAGGCAGCACGGACGCCATTTCGACGAGGAACGAGGCCAGATTCTCTCCGGCTTTTTTTCCGAAAGTGAAATCCGCGTGCGGCAGGCTGTAGGCCCAAAGCGCGGCGACACAGGTGAAGAGAAACCAGGGCCAGTATTTCCCCACAGCCTTTCTCATCTTCCGAACCGCCGTACCGCTCATCGGAGCACCCACGCCATGCCGACGGCAACAATCACCGCTCCGCAGAACGCTAGCCCGTTGCGCAGGAGGGCCGCCCGCCAGCCAAAGTAGCGCGCTTCAAGCGGAAGCGTCAGGACGCCGACCATCATGAGAGACGTGATGAACGCAGCCAGCACCGGCACCGAAGCGCCGTTCTGCTGCAGAACGGCGGCGAGCGGATAAGCGATGAAGCCGGGAATCAAGGCGATGCTGCCGACTCCGAGCGCGAAGAGGAACGGAAGAAGGCCCGTTCCCGAAAGGATGCCCTCGAGCATTCGCGGCGTGACGGACGTAAGAACGAGACTCACCGCGGCTAGAACTCCAAGGAGCATCGGAATGACGCCGACGAACATTTTCAAACCCTTGAGAACGGCAGCTTGCGTCTTCCGGCGGTCGGCCGCCAAGGAAACGACCAACGCGACTCCCGTGATGATCCAGAGACTAATCATGGTTCGTTCGCCGACCGCCCTCCTTCTGAGCTGTCCGCTTCACGCTTGCAGAGCACGGCCAGGATGAGCGAAGGCTCGTCGGCTTCCATGCTGCGCGTCGTCGACCCGCCGGGGATGAACACGGCGTTGGGGGCGCTGACGACGGTTTTCTCGTTTTCCGTCATGAAAGCGACCCGCCCCTCGATGACCGCGAACACCACGTCCTCCGTCATCCGGCACGGCGGGATCCGGGCTCCGGCCGCGAGCTCGATCCTGCGGATCTTGACCGTCCCTTGCTCGAAAAGAACCGAAGCCTCATAGCGGCCGTCCCCGCATGAGTGATTATTTGAGAATTCGACAATTTTCATGGATGCCGGTTTTGTGTCGTTACTCATGAGGGCTCTCCTTTTTATTAAGATTCTCGAAGACCGATTTCGCTCGTGAGCGCCCGACGGCCTTGTTCGCCAGAGACTCTAGCGCCGCGAGCAGCGGTTCGAGCCGAGCCCCCGGTAAGCCCAGAACGGATTCGTGCGGCCCGAGGTCGGTCGCCTCGCGGCAACCATAGCACCCGAGGGAATAATTGAGGCGTTGTTCGACATACGGAATGATCGTCGCATCTACGCAGGTCGCCTGGAGAACGGCGGTATCGCCGCGGCGGCGCTCGCCGCCCGCCACGTTCAGGTCAGCGAGCGTAAGCCACATGAGAGCTTCCGGGGGTCCTTCAACTACGATTACATCGGGGATAGCGCTAACCGCGCTGAGGGGCGCGGCCACGATCAGCGTCACCCGCCCGGGCTCAAGACGCGGCATGCCTTCGAACATCCTACGACCCGTACCCGGATCATCGACGATGCCGAACCCGACGAGGCCCTTGCCGGTGGCGAGCCCCTCGGGGAGCGGCCGAAAACCGAAGGCCGCCGCGGCCGCCGGACAGGCGAGCTCCTCCGGGGCGAGGGCGACCGACTCCCCGTGCCGGGCACGCATGAGGAGCTGGCAGTAGCGATGGCTCGTGACGTTCCTAAGCGAAGAGGTCGGAGGCGGGCTTCCGGAGCCGAGCAGAAAAACCGCGACGGGCTCGGTATCGATCCCCAGGATATCAATCAAGCGGCTCGCTGCGGCCGCGTTATCCAAGAGGATCCTCCGCGAGCGTTGGAGCGGCTTCGACCGGAAATCTCATCGACCCCACCTTTCCTTCAGCACCTGGGTCGCGCACGCGAAAAAGTTCAAAACGCAGGGCGTGAGAAGAGGGAATATCTCCTTCACCCTTCCCGAAGCTTTCTTATGATTTCCTGGATCGCATCGATGTCGGGGAAAGAAATCGCGCCCGGCGGACATAGCGGCTGGCACCCGTTGCAGCCGACGACGCATTGAAACGGCTGAATAACCTTGGCGATATTGTTCTCTTCGTCCCATTGATAAACGCCATGTTGACAGAATTGAAAGCAAATCCGACAACCATTGCACTTTTCCTCGTCGATCGTGGGATACCAGGGAATATTTTCCCGGGGGACCTGTTTCAGCGGCATGGTGTCTTTCCTTTGTAATCAATTCTCCGCGAGGGACCCTGGGGTCCGGCTCCGAAGATAATTTTCTACGCTTTCTCGAATCTGGTCTCTTACGCGCCGGAAAGCAGTCAGGACTTCTTCCTCGGTTCCTGTGACTCGAGCCGGATCTTCGAAGCCTAAATGGACCCGCTCGACGCCGCCGAAAAAGAGAGGGCAAGTCTCATTCGCGGCACCGCAAAGCGTAATGACATAATCGAACGATTGGCTTTCGAATTCGTCGATCGATTTGCTCCGGGCTCGGGAATGGTCGATCCCAATTTCGGCCAGCACTTTGAGTGCCTCCGGACGGGGCGCCGTCGGGGATGTCCCGGCTGAAAACGCTACGTAGCGGTCGCCCATGTCGTGATTGACCAGCGCTTCGGCCATTTGCGACCGGGCGCTGTTGGCCGTGCACAGAAACAAGACCTTCATTTTAGACATGCGCCCTCCTTCAAAATACCAGATTGAACACGAACCCGACAATCATTATTCCTGTCGCGACGATGCCGGCGAAAGCCAGGATCAAGGGGAGCTTCAGGACTTTGCGAAGGATGATCATTTCGGGAAGCGAAAGGCCGATGACGGACATCATGAAGGCCAAGGCCGTCCCGAGAGAAGCGCCTTTCCCGAGCAGGGCCTGGACGATGGGGATGATGCCCGCCGCGTTCGAATACAGGGGGACGCCGATCAGTACCGAGAGCGGCACGGACCACCAGACCGATTTGCCCATGATGGAGGCCATGAAGTTCTCCGGCACATAGCCGTGAACGGCCGCACCGACTCCAATTCCGATCAAGATGTAGATCCAGACCTTCCCGACGATGTCCTTGACGGCCACGAAGCCGTAATCGATCCGTTTTCCGAACGAAAGGCGCTCGCCCTCGAAGTTCCCCTCTCCTGCCTTCATCTGATAGACCCATTCTTCGACGAATTTCTCCAGTTTGAGTTTGCCGATAATCCAGCCCGAAGAAATGGCGATGATCAATCCGGTCGAGACATAAAGAAGCGCCGTTTTCCATCCGAAAAGGCCGAAAAGAAGGACGACGGCCACCTCGTTGATCATCGGCGCGGCGATTAGGAACGAAAACGTCACCCCGAGGGGAATACCGGCCTCGACGAAGCCCAGAAACAAAGGGATGGCCGAGCACGAGCAGAACGGCGTCACGATCCCCAGGGCGCCGGCCATAACGTTGCCCGCGAAGAGGGATTTGCCCTCGAGTATCTTGCGCGTTCTCTCGGGCGAAAAATAGGTCCGGATGATTCCCACGACGAAGACGATCAAAGTGAGCAGGAGGAGCACCTTGGGGACTTCGAAGAGAAAGAAGCGGATCGTCTCGGTCAAATGCGAGCCGGGAGGCATTTTCAAAAGAGAGAAAATGACGAAATCGGCACCCGTTTTCAAGTTCAGATAAAGAACGACCCCGAGGGGGATCAGCCCTAGAAACCACGCGCGCTTCCCGACGCTTTTCGTTTTCATGAATGTCGACCCTTACATATGAAGAATTCATCATATATTTATCCGCAAGCGATGTCAAGGCCTTGACAAACACAATGGCGATATATGACAATACGTTCATATTATAGGAACGATCATGAAAGAAATTCTGAAATTCTTCAAAACGCTTTCGGACCCGACCCGCCTCAGAATCATTTTCCTTCTTTTGGGGAAAGATCTCTGCGTCTGCGAATTGACCTTCATCTTAAAGATGTCCCAGTCCCGGGTATCCCACCAGCTCCGGATTCTCCGCGACGCCGGGCTGGTCGAGGACAAACGCGACGGAAAGTGGATGATCTACGGCATTCCGCCTAACATACGAGACACCCTCCGTCCCTTGCTGGATCTTTTCGGAAAAGAAAAGAGGCGGGAATCGGCCGAGATCCTCAAGGACCTGGAAAATCTTCAGATCTGTTTGAAGGATGACATCCGAAGGACGAGGGGACGCCGAACGCGCGCGCCGAAAGGGATGCGAGGTCGAAAACCGGCCCAAAGTTCCGGTCGGCCCGCCTAAAACCCCGGAAGGAGAAAGGACATGGACATCAAAGTTTTGGGACCCGGCTGCGCCCGCTGCGTTGATCTCGAACGGAAAACGCGTCGCGCCGTCGATGAAATGGGCGTCGCAGCGAACGTGGAAAAGATCTCGGACATCCAGAAGATTATCGCCTACCATATCATGGCCACCCCGGGGCTCGTCATCGACGGCAAGGTCAAGTGCGCCGGACGTATCCCATCCGTCGAAGAAATTAAAACATGGATCCGCGAAGCCCACGGCGGCATCTAAGAACAAGAAAGAGATCAAAACGTGAAAACTAACGATCTGGCAAGCAAAGCCTCCACGTTCCTCTTGGCATCAGTCCTGTTATGCAATATTTTTTGCGGAGCGGGATCAGACCCAACTGTTCCGTCATCCCAAGGGACGGCCGCCCAAGGTACTATCCTCATCACGGATGAGATCAAGCTGGACTTTTCCAAATACAAAATCACATTCATTGAGCTCGGCTCCGTGAACTGCATTCCCTGCCGGCAGATGCAGCCGATCATGAAGGAGATCGCGGCCGAATATCCCGGCCAGGTTCGCGTTGTGTTCTACGATGTCTGGAAAAATCCGGCGCCCGGCGAACACTACAAGATCCAGCTCATCCCGACGCAGGTCTTCGTCGACGAGCACGAGAACGAACTCCTCCGGCACGTCGGGGTTTTTCCCAAGGACGAAATCGTAAAATTTCTGAAGGACCACGGGGTGAAATAAGGAAGGCGAACCGTGGAGCGCATTTTCGGCGATATCGCTCAGCTCATCCAGCACAGTCCTTGGCTGGCGATAGTCGCCGTCTTTCTTGGCGGCATCATGACCGCTTCAAATCCTTGCGTTTTGGCCATGATCCCGCTGATGATCGGCTTGGTCGCCGGCAAGCAGGGAACAACGTCCCTGAAAAAGACGTTTCTCTTCTCCCTTTTCTTTGTCCTCGGTTTGGCCGTGACATTCACCGCGCTGGGCTTGATATCGGCTCTCATGGGCAGGATGTTCGGCAATATCGGCCGGTTCTGGAAATATGCCGTGGCAGTCGTTTGCTTGGTCATGGGCGTCCAACTGCTGGGGATTTTCAAGTTCAATTTTGCCGTGCCGAAATCCTTAGGAAAAATCCGGGAAGGAGGACTGGGGGCCTTTCTTCTCGGTATGTTGTTCGGTGTGGTTTCCACTCCTTGCGCGGTTCCTGTCCTTGCGGTCCTTCTGGCCTTCGTAGCAAATAAAGGGAATGTCGTTTACGGCGGCTTCTTGCTGTTCATATACGCCTTAGGACATTCGCTGCTTATTTTGATCGCCGGGACATCGATGGGCGCCGCCAAACGATTGATCGAATCCAAAGGCCTGAACAAGGCCAACCGGATTCTTCAAAAAGCCGCCGGGATTATCATCATCCTGATCGGGATTTATTTTCTTGTTTAAGGATAACGAACACAGCGTCGGACGAGAGGAGACCTGACTTGACCGAACACTCCGATAAAAAGCTTTCCTTCCTCGACCGCTATTTGACTCTCTGGATCTTCTCGGCGATGGCCGTCGGCGTCGGCCTGGGATATTTCGTCCCGGCCGTCGTCGGATTCATCAACAAATTCCAATCCGGTACCACCAACATTCCGATCGCCATCGGCCTGATCCTGATGATGTACCCGCCCCTGGCCAAGGTGAAATACGAAGAACTAGGCGACGTCTTTCGGAACGTCAAAGTCCTGACGCTGTCGCTCGTCCAGAACTGGATCATCGGCCCGATCCTGATGTTCGCCCTGGCCATCATCTTCCTCCGCGGCTATCCCCACTACATGTATGGACTGATCATGATCGGCCTGGCCCGCTGCATCGCCATGGTCATCGTCTGGAACGAACTGGCCAAGGGCGATACCGAATACGCGGCCGGCCTGGTCGCCTTCAACTCCATCTTCCAAGTACTCTTCTTCTCGGTCTACGCCTACGTCTTCATCACCGTCCTTCCGCCCGTTTTCGGCATCAAGGGGACAGCGGTCGCCATCACCATCGGCCAGATCGCCAAAAGCGTCTTCATTTATCTCGGCATCCCGTTCATTGCCGGGGTGATTACGCGATTCGTGTTGCTCAAGATCAAGGGGAAAACCTGGTACGAGACAAAATTCATTCCCCGCATCAGCCCCATCACCCTCATCGCCCTCCTCTTCACGATCGTGGTGATGTTCTCCCTCAAGGGGGAATATATCGTCAAGATTCCGCTCGACGTCCTGCGGATCGCCGTTCCCCTCATGTTCTACTTCGTCATCATGTTCCTCGTTTCCTTTTATATGGGACGGAAAATAGGCGCGGATTACTCCAAAACGGCGACTCTGGCCTTCACGGCCGCGAGCAACAACTTCGAGCTGGCTATCGCCGTGGCCGTGGCTGTCTTCGGCATAAACTCCGGCGAGGCCTTCGCCGCGGTCATCGGCCCGCTGATCGAGGTCCCGGTCATGATTGGCCTGGTCAACGTGGCCCTCTATTTCCAACGGCGATACTTCCGGGTAAAGACGGCCGCCTAGGAGGGCGGCCGGAAAGATCGAAAAATGGTGAAAAGCAGGCGGGCAAGGGCGACCCCATGAGGGAACGCGAGGAAATCCGGTATGACCGGGCCCCCGCCGCGGGGAAAACCCGTGTGCATCAAGTTCGCCTCGGAAAGAACGGCGACTTGAATCTCCCCTCCTCGCTTCTCAAGAAGCTCGGCGCGGCCGGCAAGGATCGTTTCGAGATTATCGAGAACCGGGGTCTCGTCGAGGTCCGGCCGAGCCTCCACACCCTGGCCCGGATCTATATCGAACCGACCTCGCGCTGCAACCTGGCCTGCCGGACCTGCATCCGGAACACCTGGGACGAACCCCTCGGCGACATGGCCCGGACGACCTTCGACCGGCTCGCGTCCCAGCTCGGCCGCTTTCCCCAGCTCGAATCGGTGATGTTCGGCGGATTCGGGGAACCGACAGCGCATCCGGACATCCTGGCCATGATCGGAAAGGTCAAGTCTCTCGGGGTCCGCGCCGAAATGACGACCAACGGCACCCTGCTCGATGAACCCATGATCGACGGCCTGCTCCATAATGCCCTGGACAGGCTGTGGGTCTCCTTCGACGGGGCGGACGAGTCCCGGTTCGAAACGATCCGCAAAGGCGCCCGATTCCAAGGCGTCGTTGAAAGCCTGGCGCTCCTCCGGAAGAAAAGCGCGCGGCGCCACAAGATCGATGTCGGGATCGCCTACGTCGTCATGAAAAGCAATATCGACGACCTCAAGGCCGTCGATGAATTGGCGCGCAGGATCGGCGCCGACAGAATCATGGTCAGTAACGTCCTCCCCTACAGCCCGGACATGGAAAAAGAGATGCTCTGCCAGCTGACGCTGACGACCGATACGTTCACGTTCGCCCCGGGCAAGATCGAGATGAGTCTCCCCCGCTTCGATGTCAGCCCCGTCACCCGCGAGGCCCTCTATAGCTTGCTCCAGGGCTTCCAGAACCTGTCGCTCATGGAAAACAGGATCCACGTCCCCTCCCAGCAGTGCCGCTTCATCCAGGACCGGACGACGTTCGTCCGCTGGGACGGACTGGTCAGTCCCTGCATGGGCCTGCTCCATCCCTATAAAACCTACCTCTACGGCAACGAGCGGAAGGTTCGCAGCTATTCGCTCGGCGACATCCGCCGCAGCACGCTCCCGAAGATCTGGAATTCGAAGGAATATAAGGCCTTTCGGGAGAAGCTCCGCGCTTTCGACTTTTCGCCTTGCCATATCTGCGGCGGCTGCACGCTCGTCGAAACGAACGAGGAGGACTGCTACGGCAACACCTTTCCGGCCTGCGGGGCCTGCCTCTGGGCCCAGGGCGTCATCCAGTGCCCATAATCGAACCGAGGGTTTCTGCGCGTCGGCGCCTCGTCCCTTGACAAAAGGAGTATCGGATGGAATTTCTGGAAACGACGGTCGACAAATTCACGTTCCGCGTGCCGACAGACCGCATCTTCAGCCCGGAGGGGATCTGGCTAAAGCCGGAGGCCGGGGAAAATTCGAGCCGTTGGCGCATTGGTCTCACGGACTTTCTCCAACAGCATAGCGGGGACCTGACCTTCGCCTTGTTGCGTCCCGAGGGAACCCGTCTTGCCATCGGCGACGAAATCGGGGTGATCGAGACGATCAAGGTCAACGTGAGCCTAACGTCTCCGGTGGCCGGAACTATCGTCGAGATCAACCCCGACCTCGAAATGACGCCCGAAGTCATCAACCAGGATCCTTACGGAAAAGGATGGCTGGCGGTGATCGAGCCCGCCGCAAACGACGATCTCGCCTCCCGACTCATGAAGCCCGACGTTTATTTTGAACACATGAAAGGCCAAGCCGAAGCAGAGGTCCGGTCTCGATGAGCGGCCCCCCCAAAAAAGTGGTGATCGTACCCTGCAGCGGAATCGGCAAATCCTTCGGGACGGTGGCCCGGGAGGCCGGATATGATCTCGTCGAGGATCTCCGCCCCGAACAGACTCGCCTGGTCGCTCTCTCAAAACTAGTGATGGGTGACGAAGAAGCTAAAAACATCGTCGCGGCTCATCCCGCCATTACGATCGACGGCTGCAAGCTGAATTGCGCGGCGAAAATGGTCCGCGAGAGCGGCGGCCGAATCGCCCAAGAAGTCGCAGTCCAGGAGGTTTTCCGCCGGCACAAAGCATTGAAGCCCGAGGGCATCGCCGAACTCAATCCCGCCGGTCAAGCCCTCGCCCGGGTCCTGGCGGAGGAGTTGACGCTGTTCGTGGACGCTTTGACGTCTGCGGATTCTACGGAGGATCGCCATGCCTGAACTTCCCGAAAAAAAGGCGGGCATCATCGCCTGTTCGGGCGAAGAGATGGCCGAGGGAACCGTAACCCGGTTGGCCGCCCTCCGAGTCTTGCATGAATCCCGGAGAGGAGACAGCGTCACTCTGTGTCTCCCTCTGTTCCTCGCGGGAGGCCAAGGGGAACGAACCTTCGCCCGCTTTTATCCCACCATCACTGTAGACGGGTGCGCGTTGAAATGCGCGGCCCGGGCCACAGAGCGGTATTCGGCCAAACCCGCGGCAAGCCTCGTCGTGACCGAAATCGCGGCGGCCAAAGGCATCACCGGAATCGAGGGTCGCCGGCGATTGAACGAGCCCGGGAGAAAGGCCGTCGAGGCCGTCGTCGAAATTCTAGAGGAAGAAGTGGACAGGGTTTTAGGGTCTTTCCGACGCCGCGGCCAGCGGACCGTATCAAAGCCCTCCGCCGTCCCGCCTCCGATCACGTGCTCGTGCAGCTCTGGATTACCCGTTACTGCCCTGGACATCGCCGGCCGCCGCGTCGAGGTTGTAGCGTTGTCGTCGATCCTCGACGACTTTCTCAGCACCGGAGGCCGGGGGGATGAGACCGGGATTCGGGAACTTTTCGACCGCGTCGCCGTTTATAACGCGATTCCTGCTGGGGAGGAAAGCGCCTGGAAGGAGGCCCTTCGCCTCGAAATCGCAGCCCGGAGTCAAAAGGAGAAACGATGAGCCGCACCGCCATCTATCACACCGACGTCCGGTGGACGGGGGCGCATTGGGGACATCTCCAAATGGGCAATGGCCCGGAAATGCCGTTTTCGGCACCGCCTGATGCGCAAGGACATTCCGACGTCTTCACCCCCGAAGACGCTTTTGTAGCGGCCGCCAACACCTGTATCATGATGATGTTCCTCTGGGCTTGCGAACGGTTCCGACTCAAGCTCCTGGCGTATGAATGTCGGGCGGAAGGGACCAAGCTCATCGAACTAGACCGCACGGAAATCTTCACCGCCCTCCGGCTGAAGCCGGTCATCCGGATCGGTCTTGGGGACGAAGCCCTCGCGGTCGTTTCCGCTCGGGCCCAAAAAGCCTTGGCTGCCGCCCGGAAATACAGCCTGATCGCCAATTCCGTGAAATCTGAAATCGTCATCGAACCGGAATTTCACTATGAGTGAACCCTCCCGGACGACCGATCTATAGGAATCCGCTTTTTCGGTTTCTGCAAGATTATCGATTAGATTTTCCCTGATCCTGCTCGTCGGCATTGTCTTGCGGGCTTGTCTTTAAAAAGGCTCGGATTTTCTGCCTTAATTCTTTTTCGGTGATTTTCCCCGAAAGATCCCCTAGGTCTCCGAGCCTGAGGACGGGAATTCGATGCTTGAATATTTCATAAGCGTCTATGTCTCTCGTTATATCGATTTTCAAAACGGAAAAGTCAAAATAACCTCTCATCTCATCAAGAAGCTCTTCCGCCTCCTCGCAAAGCGGGCAATTGGGTTTCGTATAAAAGGTGATCTGCAAACTCATGTTCGGACTGATGTTCAATTCGTCGCCAGCCCATCGGGACAGCACTCTCTCTGGAACAGCGATTCCGCAACCTGTTTCAATTTCGGCAATCCGATGATTTCATCATCGAACATGGGGATCTTGAAGACGGGCAATTGGAATAGTTCTTTGGCGATTTCCAGGTAGTGCTGCTGCATCTCGGCCCTTCTGTGGAAAAAGTCCGAATCTTTATCCCCGTCTTCGAGCACATTGTTCGCGATCACGGCCTGAACGCCGATGCCGGCCAGGCCCAGGTCATCCAATGTTCGTTTGGCTTCATGGATCGGCGTGTACTCGGGATAAAAGACAAGCATGAACGCGCTGGTGCTGGGGTCTTTGAGCTTTCCGAGAAGCGACTCCAGCTTTCTCTTTGCCTTTTCGGCGGCGCCACCCTTCTTTTTGATTTGGACCATCAATTCCACCTGCCGCGCGTAATCATAGGGGAGTTCCAGAAGCCTGAGCGTGTGTCCGGTCGGCGCCGTATCGAACACGATGTAATCGAAATCGCGGTTTTCAACGATGCCCGCAAATTCTTCGAAGACGGCCATCTCTTCCGTGCACGGCGACTCCAGTTCCTCCTTGAGCGCGAGCAGCATGTCCTCGGAATATCCGGACCGCACCACGTCGTCGACTATCTTCTTTTTATATGTTTCCACGCTTTTTTTCTGATCGATGCGAGCGGCACTCAGGAACGGCAGGGACTTTGTCGGCCCGATCGTGTCCCCGATCGGTTCATCGAGCACGTGTCCGATGTGGGCCGCCGGGTCGGTCGTGACAAGAAGCGTCTTCTGTCGGTTGCCCGCCAGATACGCCGCCACGGCGCACGCGGTCACGGTTTTTCCCACGCCGCCTTTACCGGTGATGATCACGATCCTTGAATCGCGCTTTTTATCGATGATTTCGGTCAGAGCGGCGCCGTCCGCAAATTGATCAAAACGTCCCGGCGTATGGAAGCTTTCCGTGAAGGCGGACCGTTTTCCCTCAAACACGACTCCGGCGAAATCCGTTATGGCCCGCAGGCCCTTGATTTCGCCGCTTTGAAGGTCCACTTTATTCGAAGGATAGGGCAGGGCTTTTTCTATCATCCCGAGATATCGGGACTGCATGGCGGACAGGTTGGCATAGCGACTGTGGATGATTTCATCGTTCGGGTAGATTCCGTTCACAATGACGCGAAAATTGTGTATGCCCAAGGTGGCTAGCTCGTCGTGGGCACGGAGGGTCTCGGCTAGAGAAGTCTTTTCCGGCTTCAGGACGAGATAAAACGTGGTGCGGGAACCTTCCCGCATGGCGGCGATGGCCCGGTCGTATTTCTCTTTCGATCCCTGTATGGACGACACCGGGCCTATGCAGGTCTGCCCGGATCCTTTCGCGCTTTCCTCGATATGCTTCGACCAGTCCACCGGTAATTCCAGCAGGCGGATGGTGTGTCCGGTGGGCGCCGTGTCGAACACGACGAGATCGAACTCCTCGTTGACCAGAAAGTCGGTAAACCGGTCAAAGGCCGCGATCTCTATGGTGCAGGCGCTTCTGAACTGTTCCTCGAGAACCTTCATGACGTCGTCGGGCATGACGCCGCGCATCGGCCCGATGATCTTTTCCCGGTACTCCTCGGTAGCGACATCGGGATCGATGTCCATGGCGTAGAGATTCGGAATGATCGGAGTGATTGCGTGTCCGATCCGCTTTTCGAATATGTCCCCCAGGTTGCTGGCCGGGTCAGTTGAAATGATCAGGGTCTTTTTCCCCTGGTTGGCGTGATAAACGGCGGTTGCCGCGGCCATCGTGGTTTTCCCCACGCCGCCTTTTCCGCAAAAAAATAGGTATTCAGTCAATGAACTATTCTCCTTTTTCCATTAAGAAGGTCACCAACGAGTTCCTTGGTTTTTTGATCCAGAGGCATGGATTCTCTTGGCTCTATGCGAAGGTTGGACTTATCCGCAACAGCTGGGCCCGCCGCCGCAACACCCGCCCGAGGAGTTTTTATCCGTCTTTTTTTTGCCCGAAAAGCTCACGCCGAAAAGTTGCTGGCGAACATCCTTGGAATGACAATCGGGACAACTGACCGCCGTGTTCTTCTTTTCCTCGATCGTCATTTTTGTTTCGAAGACGCGGTTACACCGCCCGCACCGATATTCATAGGTCGGCATTTAGATCACCTCTTGCAAAAGTTCTTCATATTTCGGATATCGGCCCTTGAAGGCCAATTTTCCCTCGATGAGTGTAATGGGCAACGATTCCTTGCCCTCGGACGTCAGGACATCCTTGACGACCGGATTGTTCATGAACCGCTTGGGTTGCTGGTTGAGAGCGATTCTCTCCACGGAATGTCCAGCCTTTTTAAGCTTCAGGATCGTTTCCTGCAAAGCCGCCAGATCCGGATCGGGAGCCGGCCCGCATACGCCGGTAGGGCAGCACAAGGGCGGCTCGTAAATTTCAATGATTTTCATAGCGTGCTCCTTTTGATATTGTCCAGAACGGCATTCGTTAGGCAGAGGCCTGCCTTTTCCTTCTTTTTAAGCAGCTCTAAATCATGTCGAAAAACATCAAGGCTCCTGAGAACACCGTGCACGAGTTCATCGACGAATTTCAGCCCGCTTGATCTATTGAGGGAATAAAAAGACCACTGGGCGATTTTTCTGTCTTGCACAAGATCGGAATTTCTTAGAGAGGCCAGGTGCCGCGATATTTTAGTTTGGGTTGTACAGAGAATACTCCCGATGTCGCATACACAAAGCTCGCGCTCATAAAGCAGATTGATAATCCGCAGGCGCGTTTCATCAGCAAGAGATTTCAGGACTTTTAAATAGTTATCCATGTTTTTCTGCTTTTTATATCCGCTTTCACGCATATGCGCATAAACATATATATCCATGATATAGATCTTTGTCAAGGCAAAGAATCGAAGTTCTCTCGCGGCTGCACCCTCGTCGAAACGAACGAGGAGGGTGCAGGCCCCCGGTCCGCCCCTCCCCTTCCACCCTCCGGAAATTGACAACCGCCGTTTTTTCGATTATCGTTATTGAGCTATGCCCATGACACTCAACCAAATCCTCTTCCTGGTCCTCACCCTGGCCGGGGTCGTCGTGGCCGTCTATCTCGTCCGGCTGTTCGCCCAGCTCCGCCGGACGGCGGCCGAAGGCGAGCAGACCCTGGTCGAGTTCCGAGAACTCGCCAAAAACCTCAACGAGCTCGATATCCTCGTCAAGCAGCGCATCGAGGACCTGGGTTCGACGCTCGAAGCCTCCAGGAGGGCGGCCGTCGGCCTCTCCGAGGCTTCGTTCCTCCTGACGACGAAAATCCTCAGCCCTTCATCCAAAATCCTCCCCCTGGCCTTGCCCGTCGCCCGGTTCGTGATGCAGTATTTGAAAAAAAAAAAGGAGAAGAAAAATGTGCAGTGACAACAAAGGCTCGGCCCTCGAAGTCGCGGTGTCTTTCCTGATCGGCGCGGCAACCGGATTCGTGGCCGGTATCCTTCTCGCCCCCGCGAGCGGCAAGGAAACCCGCAAGAAGATCCAGGAAGAGTTCGACAAGACGGGCGAAAAGGCCAAGGAAGGCTTCGAGAAGATCGCCAAGGAAGCCGAAAAGGGCATCCGCGTCGTCCGGGAAAAGACCCAAGGGGGGATCGACTCCGTCAAGGAGTTCATCGACAAGAAAAAAGAAGAATTCATGAAGCGGTCTTCGGAAGCCCTTCCCGAAGAGGACCCCAAGGCATAACGGCCGTCGCCGGACCGATCCTTTCAGATCGTCGCCCGGAGCCGACGGGCTCCCGCCCCCGGCCGGGCGGCGAACGCATTGCGCACAATCTCAGACGAAAGCGTAATCATCCATGACAAACGCATCCATCCTCCATGTCAGCGCCCGGGAGATCCTCGATTCCCGGGGCAATCCGACCGTCGCGGCCAAGGTGGTCCTCCAGGGCGGGGCGGTGGGCAAAGCGTACGTCCCCTCGGGGGCGTCGACGGGCGCGCATGAGGCCCTCGAGCTCCGCGACGGCGACCCCGCCCGCTACCTGGGCAAGGGCGTCCTGAAAGCGGTCGGCCATGTCAACGAGACGATCGCCCCCCGGTTGAAGGGCCTGGACGCCCGGGACCGGACCGCCATCGACGAGCTCCTGTTGAAGCTCGACGGGACGCCGGCCAAATCGAAGCTCGGGGCCAACGCCATCCTCTCCGTCAGCATGGCCGCGGCCGACGCCGCCGCGCGCGCGGCGGGGCTTCCCCTCTATGCCTCCTTGCGGTCCCAGGACGTCTACACGCTCCCCGTGCCCCTGATCAATATCCTCAACGGCGGCTCGCACGCCGACAACAACGTCGACATCCAGGAATTCATGATCGCCCCGGCCGGGCGCCCCTCATTCGCCGAGGCGCTCCGGGCCGCGGTCGAGGTCTTCCACAACCTCAAGAAGATCCTCAAGAAGCGCGGCTATTCGACGTCCGTCGGGGATGAGGGCGGGTTCGCGCCCAACCTGAAGTCCAACGAGGAGGCGCTCGAATGCATCGTCGAGGGCATCCAGAAGGCCGGCTACACGCCCGGCCGCGAGGTCTTCCTCGCCCTGGACACCGCCGCCTCCGAATTCTACGAGGACGGGAAATATGTCTTCAAGAAGTCCGGCGGGGCCGTCCGGACCTCGGACGAAATGGTCGCGTTCTACGCCGATCTCATCAAGAAATACCCGATCGTCTCGATCGAGGACGGCCTGGCCGAGGACGACTGGAAAGGCTGGAAGACGCTGACCGAGGTGCTCGGCCGGACGAAGCAGCTCGTCGGCGACGACATCTTCGTCACGAACCTCGCCCGCTTCAAGAAGGGCGTCGCCGAGGGCATCGCCAATTCGATCCTGATCAAGCTCAACCAGATCGGGAGCTTGACCGAGACGATCGAGGCCGTGGATTATGCCCACGCCCAGGGCTATTCGGCCGTCATCTCCCACCGGTCCGGGGAGACCGAGGACACGTTCATCGCCGACCTCTGCGTCGCCTTGGGCACGGGCCAAATCAAGACCGGCTCCGTGTGCCGCAGCGAGCGCGTGGCCAAGTACAACCGGCTCCTCGAGATCGAGGACGAGCTCGGGGCGCGCGCGGTCTATGCGGGCACCCGGCCTTTCGCGAAGTTCATGTCCTGACGCCGGGGACATCGACAAGACCGATCGACGTCCCATCTCTGGAAAGATGGGGCGGTTGTCCGAGGAGCGCACCGCCATGGGCCAGCCGAAGACGGGGGAGCCCCCCGCGATCAAGGACTATTATGCCGCCGAGGACCTGCCGGGATTTGATCCGGCCGTCGCGCTCGGCCGGCCCGGGGAATTCCCCTTCACCCGGGGCGTCCATCCCTCGATGTACCGGAGCCGGCTCTGGACGATGCGCCAGTACGCGGGCTTCGGCACGGCCCGGGAATCCAACGCCCGCTACCGCTATCTCCTCGCCCAGGGCCAGACCGGGCTGAGCGTCGCCTTCGACCTGCCGACACAGCTCGGCCTCGACTCCGACGACGCCCTGTCGGCGGGCGAGGTCGGCAAGGTCGGCGTGGCCGTCGACTCCCTCGAGGACATGGCCGTCCTCTTCGACCGCATTCCGCTCGACAAGGTCAGCGTCTCGATGACCATCAACGCTTCGGCCGCCGTCCTCCTGGCGATGTACCTCGCCCTGGCCGAGAAGCGCGGGATCCGCTGGGAGGAGCTGTCCGGCACGGTCCAGAACGACATCCTCAAGGAATACGTCGCCCGCGGGACCTACATCTTCCCGCCCCAGCCCTCGCTCCGGATCATCTCCGACCTCGTCGCGTTCTGCCAGACCCACGTTCCCAAGTGGAACACGATGAGCATCAGCGGCTATCACATCCGCGAAGCCGGGGCCACGGCGGTCCAGGAGCTGGCCTTCACGTTCGCCGACGCCATCGCCTATGCCCAGACCCTAACCGCAGCCGGGCTCGATTTTGACGCTTTCGCCCCGCGGCTGTCGTTTTTCTTCGCCGCCCACAACGACCTTTTCGAGGAAGTCGCCAAGTTCCGGGCCGCGCGCCGCATCTGGGCGGGCATTGCCCGCGACCGCTTCGGGGCCCGCAACCCCAACTCCTGGAAACTCCGTTTCCACACCCAGACGAGCGGCGCGACGCTCGTCGCCCAGCAACCCGAGAACAACGTCGTCCGCGTGGCCATCCAGGCCCTGGCCGCCGTGCTCGGCGGGACGCAGTCGCTCCACACCAACTCGCGCGACGAGGCCCTGGCCCTCCCGACCGAGGAATCGGTGCTGATCGCCCTCCGCACCCAGCAGATCATCGCCCACGAGAGCGGAGCGGCCTGGACCGCCGACCCTCTCGGCGGGTCCTATTACGTGGAAAAGCTGACGAACGACATCGAAACCGGGGTCCAGGCTTATTTGAAGAAGATCGAGGAGATGGGCGGGACGCTCCGGGCCATCGAATCGGGATACATCCAGCGGGAGATCCAGGAGAGCGCGTACGCCTATCAGAAGCAAATCGAGAGGAAGCAGCGGATCATCGTCGGATTGAACGAGTTCACCGGGGCGGACGAGCGGCTGAAGTTCAAGATCCACGCCGCGCCGAAGCGGCTGGAGAAGGAGCAGGCCGAACGCCTGCGGCGCCTGCGGGCTAAGCGTCCGAAAGGGCGGGTCGAAGCGGCCCTGCGGGATCTGCGGACGGCCGTCGACGCCGGGGCGAACCTCCTGCCGCCGCTCATCGAAGCGGTCAAATCCCTCGCCACCCTGGGCGAGATCACGCGCGTCTTCAAGGACGCGTTCGGGGAGTACCGCGAGCGGGTCTCTATTTAGCCTTTGGGGCCTTTGGGGCCTTCGCGGCTTTCCCGGCCTTCGCCTTCGGGCCGGCCACGGCCTGCCCGGCGTGCTTCCATTCGTGCTCGATCAGCCATTCCTTGCGGTCCAGGCCGCCGCCGTAGCCCACGAGGCGACCATCCGCCCCGATGATCCGGTGGCAGGGGATGATGAGGCTGATCGGGTTCGCCCCGTTCGCCGCGCCCACGGCCCGCACCGCCTCGGGACGGCCGACGGCCTTGGCGATGTCGCGGTAGGACGCCGTGGCGCCGTACGGGATGTCGAGCAGGGCCTGCCAGACGTCGAGCTGGAACTCGGAGCCCTCCAGGCGGAGCATGAGCTCAAAGATCCGCCGCTTGCCCCGGAAAAATTCGTCGAGCTGCTTGAGGGCCTCGCGGAGCGCGGGCGACAGCTTGGTCGCCTTCCCGGTCCTTTTCCCCTTGACGAATTCGAGGGAGCAGATCTCTTTTGCCGTGGCGGTGACTTCGATGTCCCCGATCGGCGATTTATAGAAGGCCCGGTACATTTTGACGGCGTCGGTGTTCATGACGGTTCTCCTCGCGAACACGTTAACAGATTCCCGCTCTGGAAACAATCGTGGAAGCTCTCATCGCTTGGCAAGAGGCAGAGAGGAAGGAGGCCATCCTCATTTGACTTTGCCGCCGTTCTGTCTTAAGATGAGGCGTGGCCTCGAAGAGAATTTTTCGCTCATTATTTGTATTGTTTTCTGTCTGTTGCTGGGCCCTCGGCGCGGCCGGCATCGACAAAAAAACCTCCGCCGAACTCGACCGCCAGATCGAGAAAATCCGCCCCGAAATGGTCCGGGTGCGGCGCTTCATCCACATGAATCCCCAGCTCGCTTACCGGGAGACAGAGACGGCGAAGATCATCAGCTCCAATTTGGCCAAGCTCGGCTTCGAAGTCCAGACGGGCGTCGCCAAGACCGGTGTCGTCGGACTGCTCCGGGGCGCCCAACCGGGGGCCACGGTCGCCATCCGGGCCGAGATGGACGCCGTCCCCATCCAGGAACTGGCCGACGTTCCGTTCAAGTCGCTCAACCCGGGCATCATGCATGCCACGGGCCACGACATCCATACCGCGATCGTCCTCGGGACCGCGTTCGTGCTGAACGAATTCAAGGACCGGATCAAGGGCAACATCAAATTCATCTTCCAGCCGGCCGGTGAAGGGCCGCCCGAAGGCGAGGAGAGCGGGGCGGCGCTCATGATCAAGGAAGGCGTGCTCGAAAATCCGCGCGTCGGGGCGATCTTCGGCTTCCATATCTGGCCCGAGGCCCTCGGACAGGTGTCGGCCATCCCCGGTCAGATGCTGGCCAACGCCGATTCCTTCGACGTCACGATCAAGGGACGGAGCGCCCAGGGCTCGCAGCCCCAGGACAGCGTGGACGCCATCGTCCTGGCCGCGCAGGTCGTGACCGCCCTCCAGGCCCTCGTCGCGCGCAACCTCGATCCCCTCGACCCGGCCGTCCTGACCATCGGCCGCCTCGAGGGCGGGACCAAGGCCGACCTCATCGCCGACCGGGCCCACTTCGAAGGCATCGTCCGGACGATGAGCGACGCCAACCGCAAGAAGATCGCCCGGCTGATGGACAGCGTGATCAAGGGCATCGTCCACGGCTTCGGCGGCGACTATACGTTCTCCTTCAGCGAGGACCTCCCCTCCGTCAGCAACCATCCCGAGCTCCTCGACCTGATGACGCCCTCGCTCAACGAAGCGCTCGGCGACCGGAAGGTCAGCCCGATCAAGCCCCAGATGATGGCCGACGACTTCTCCCTCTACGGCCAAAAGATCCCGGCCCTGTTTTTCTTCCTCGGCGCCCGGAATCCCCGGCTGCCCGCGGCCGCGCTCTACAGCCCCGCGTTCAATCCCGATGAACGGAGTATCGGCATCGGGATGAAGATTCTCTGCCATCTCCTGCTCGACTGTCTCGAGCAGCAAAGCCGCCTGGAAAAAAGCGGCATCTAGCGTTCCAAAAGGCTCCTTTGCGGTTCCCCCTCCTCTTCCTGGCTTCCTGCCTTGCCTTCGGCATCCGGCTCGCCGATCTCACGGCCGTCGCGTCCGCGGTGCCGGCCGCAGCGCTTGCGGCCTCGCTCGCCGCCGCCTGGGCGTTCTACGTCCGCCGCAAAGAGGCCGCGGCGCTGGCCGCGGTCCTGGCGGCGGCCGTGTTCCTCGGGGCGGCCCTGTTCGCCGCGGCCGACGTCCGCTATGAGCGCAACGCCCTCCACCGCCTGGCCGAGACGACTTACGCGGACTTCACGGGAACCCTGACCCAGACGCCGTCGCCGGGCCTCGACCGGGACTTCCTTTTCCTTCGCGTGGATACGGTCTCCGCCCGCGGCGCCCCGACGCGCATCGAGGGCAACCTGCGCGTCTCCGTCCCCCGGTCGGCCACATTTCCAACGAGCCTCGATTTCAAGGCGGGCGACCGGCTTAGGATCGCGGCCCAGATCGTCCCCGTGCGGGAATACCGGAACTTCATCGAGCCGTTCACCCGCATGTATCTCAAGACCCAGCTCCTCCATGCCCTGGCCGCGACCAAGAGCCCCCTCCTCGTCGAAAAAATCGCGAGCGCTCCCCACGCCTCGCTTCGCGCGTCCGTCTCCCGCCTGCGGCTCGCCTTTCAAAGGACGATCGAGCGCGACTTCGCCGCGGCGGAGGCGGAATCGGGACTGACGCCCGAAGGAGCGATCCTCGAAACGCTCCTCCTCGGCGGGCGAGGACGCCTGACGGCCGAGACCACGGCGGCCATGCAGCGGACCGGACTCTACCACCTGCTTGCCATCTCCGGGGCCCACATCGGCATCATCTCCCTTCTCCTCTTCGGGATCTTCCGGGCCCTCCGCGTCCCGCGGCGCGCCGCCGGCATCCTGCTGATCGTCCTCCTCGTCCTTTACGCGCTGCTCGTCGAGGGGCGGGCCTCGGTCCTCCGGGCGGTCATCATGAGCCTCGCGGTCCTTCTCGCCCGGCTCCTGGAAAAGGACGCCCATCTCCTCAACGCCATCGGGCTCGGGGCCTTCGCCCTGCTTGCGGCCAACCCGTTCCAGCTCTTCGACCTCGGCTTCCAGCTGACGTTCGCCGCCACGCTGGCGATCATCCTCTTCACCGCGCGGATCGCGGCCGCGCTCCCCCGGCTTCCGTTGAAGATCGCCGAGACGTTCGCCATGTCGGTCTCGGCCCAGGCCGGGGTCATGCCGCTCATCGCCCTGGCGTTCAACCGGGTCATCTTCTCCGGGCTGCTTCTGAATTTCATCGGCATCCCCCTCATCGGCCTGATCATGGCCGCCGGCTATGTCTATCTTCCGGCCGCCCTCCTCGTTCCCGGCGCGGCCCGGCCGCTCGCCGCGGCCCTGGCGTTCCTGACGCGGGTCTTCATGGGCTCGACCCATCTCCTCGACGGATGGGCGTTCATGTCCTACCGGATCCCGACGCCGCCCCCGCCCGTCGTCGCCGGATACTTCGTCTTCCTCCTCCTGCTCCTCCTCCCGCGGACGTTCCGCAAAGCGCGGTTCGCGGGGGCGGCCGCCTTCGTCCTCTGTTTCGCGGTCCTGATCACCTACCCGTTCCCGTCCGTTTCGCGCGACCTCAAAGTCACGTTCATCGACGTCGGGCAAGGGGATTCCATCCTGGTCGAGTTTCCGGGCCGGACGAAAATGCTGATCGACGCCGGCGGACTGCCCGTGGGCTCGTTCGACGTCGGCGAGAGCGTCGTCGCGCCGTTCCTCTGGAGCAAGGGGATCAAGAAGATCGACGTCCTGGTCCTGACTCACGGCCATTCCGACCATCTCTACGGCCTGCCGGCGGTCGCCGCCGACTTCCGTATTGGTGAATATTGGGAGGCCGTTCGGCCGGCCGGGGAGGCGGCCTACGAAAAGCTCCGGACCGCTCTTCGCGGAGTCCCCCAGGTTCAAGTGTTCCGCGGATTCTCGCGGCAGGTCGGAGATGTCCGGATCGAAGTCCTCTCGCCGCCGGAGCCGGGACCGGGCGCCGCCCCGCCCGCGGACAACGACCGGTCCCTCGCCCTTCGGGTCGCGTATGGGCAATCGTCGCTCCTCCTGGCCGCCGATATCGGAGCCAATACGGAACGGGACATCCTGGCTCAAGGCGCAGCGGGCCTCCGGAGCTCCGTCCTCAAATCCCCGCACCATGGGAGCAACGGGTCGAGCTCGGCGGCGTTTCTCGAGGCGGTCTCCCCCGAAATCGTCGTCGTCTCGGTCGGGGCCGGCAACCGCTACGGGCTGCCCCATGCGGAGATTTTGGACCGCTACCGGAAAGCCGGCGCAGCCGTCTACCGGACCGACCTCGACGGCGCCGTCGAAATCTCTTCGGAGGGGAACCGCCTCAAGGTCCGGACGGCGGTCCCGAAGCGGAATTGACAGAAAGGAGGGCGAAGCTTAATATGAAAAAAGGGACGCGAACGTGAAGAAAGCCTTATGCGCCATTTTGCTCCCGCTCATCCTGGCCTCGGCCGCAACGGCCCAGAGCCTGGTCGAAGCCGCCCAGAAGGAAAAGGAGCGGCGCGAAACGCTCAAGGGGAAGCCGGGCGTCGTGGTGACGAACGCGGACCTCTCGAAGACCAAGAAGAAGCCCGCGGTCGCCGTCCCCGCCGCGGGGGCCGCCGCCGAAGGCCCGGCCGGGACGCAAGCTGAGGGCGGCGCGGCCGGAGCGGCCGAGGCGAAGCGGCTCGAAGCGGCCCACCAAGCCGAAATCCAGAAGCGGTTCGACGAAAAGAAGGCCGAGCTCGAGGCCAAGGCCGCCCTATCCAAGGAGCGGACCGAGCTCCTCGACTTGAAGCTGAAATCCCTGCAGCAGCAGTTCTATTCCTTCGGCAACATGCAGACTAAGGACCTGATTCAGAAACAGATCGCGGAAACTTACCAGACGCTCCAGGCGGCCACGGCCGAACAGGCGAGGGCCAGGGACGAGCTCGATAAATTCCTGGAGCTCGGCGCGAAAGACAAAGCCGCCGCGGCGGGAATCAAGTAGCGCCAAGGGGCGAGCCTTCGGCGCGTCCTCAGCGGAAATAGATGAACGAAATCTGGAGGCCGAGCTCCCGGGTGTCCTTGGAATTGGGCACGGTCTTGGCCGGGACCCAGGCCTTGTCCACGCCGACGGTCAGGTTGAACTCGTCCTTGTCGCCCAACTGGCCCTTCTTGATCTGATAAGATTTCTCGAACAGCCCGCTCGGTTCCTGGAATTCGTCCAGGACCGTATCGTTGATCTTGAAGATGATCTTCTGGTCCTTCGCCAGATCCAAATTCACGCCGCCCTTGATCACGAGGAGCGCATCCCGGCGGGGGTTGTCGATCACGCACTTGGCTTCCTTGGCCGTCCAGCGCCACTCCTTGAGAGGCGACTCGGGGTTCGTCTCCTTGTCGTACCACCCGCTCTCATAGATCACCTCGGGCGTCCCGATCGGCGGGGGGACGACCTTCAGCTTCTTGGAGAGGACTTCCCGTTCGGAGCCGCCGCTTCGGTCATAGGGATTGTAAAAGCCGACCGACAGCCGGAGCGGCTCGTCGCCCTTGAACTGGGGATCGAACTCGTCGATGAACGCGGGGATGTAGATCCGGCGCTTGACCGTATATTCCTGGCCCTTCTCCCATTTGGACGTCGTGACGTCGGGGATGTAGTCGTCCTGGAGGATGAGATTCGAGTTGTGCCAGAAGTGGACGAAGATGCTGTAGTCACGGCCGAGCGGCTGGAAATCGGACCCCATCTTCCACTTGTATTCCACGTCGGTGATGAGGTTGTCGGAGAGTGTGGCGGCGCTGAATTTGACTTCGAGCTCGACGCCCTTGACCAGGGCCTTCTTCTGGCAGCCGGTCAGCACCAGTCCGGCCGCAATAATCGATAACGCCAAGCGCGCGTAATGTCTCATGATGGTCCTCCGTTTGCGGGCATAACCCGCGGATATTATATGGGAAGGCCCGGAGGAAAGCAAAAATGAGGGGGGCTCCCGGGCGGGGGGCTTCGAAAGTACGCCGATTTTCCCCGGCGATGAAAATCGGCTCGTTCCCTCGGCTTGCTCCCGCGATCCGCCTTCGACGGATCGCAGTCCATGCCCGCTGCGCCTCGGTATGCCTTTCTCCGCCCCACCGCCCTCGCGCCCCCAATTCAATTTAATATGGCGCCGCAGGTTCTTCACGGCAAGGAAGATCGGGCAACGCGGCGCGAGCCCCGGTCGCTCGAAGCGGCGGGGACCCGCGGTTTGTGGGTGAGCCGCAAGAGCGACTGGGGCGGGAGCCGCGCCGAACCGCCCCCCCCGCGCCGCTTGTCAGGTTCCGGAAGCTTATAGTATAGTTTCAAGACAAATGAACATCCTCCTGGGAGCCTATTCCCTCGTTTCGCGGACCGCCTGCCGGGCCAAATACGCCTTGGTGAAAGCGAACATCCGGAGCGTGCGCCGCGCGCCCCTGCCCGTCCTCAGCGTCGGGAATCTGACCGTGGGCGGATCGGAAAAAACGCCGCTGGTCATGGAGATTCTCGCCTTCCTCGAGCGCCGGGGCATCCGGCCCGCCCTGGTTTCCCGCGGCTACAAGGGGAGCTGGGAGAAAACGGGCGGCGTCCTCTCGGACGGCACCCGGCTCTTCGGCGGCTGGGAGGAAGCCGGGGACGAGCCCTGCTTGATCGCCCGGCGGTTCCCCAAGGCCGGCATCTATGTCGGAAAGCACCGCACCCGCTCCTGCCTCGCCGCGTCCGAAGCCGGATTCGGGGCCGTCGTCCTCGACGACGGATTTCAGCATATCGGGCTCGCGCGCGACCTGGACATCGTCCTGCACGATCCGGCCTCCCGCGCGCCGCTTCGGGAAGGGCTCCCGGCCCTCCGGCGGGCCGGGATTCTCCTGCTGAAGATGGGCCACCGCGCGGACGCGTCCGCGTTCGCGGCCCGCTTCCCGACGCTTGACGTTTTCGAATACGCGGTCGTGGTGAAAGACCTGAGCCTTCTCGGGGATGATGAGGTCCTGCCGCCCGGCGCGCTCGTGGGAGATGACCTCTCCGCCTTTTGCGGGATCGCCCGACCCGGCCGCTTTTTCGACCTGCTGCGGGGACTGAGACTGGGCCCCGTCATCCGAACGGAGTTTCCCGACCATTTCCCGTACCCGGCCGCCGCCCTCGAGAAGCTCGCCGCGGACGCCGCGGCGCGACGCGTGAAGGCGTTCGTCACGACCGAGAAGGACGCGGTCAAACTCCTGGACCGGACGGCTTTCTTCCGCGGCATCCCCGTCTATGTCCTCCGCATCGGCCTGGATCTGCCGGAGGCTTTCTTCGAAAAAATCGCGGGGCTCTTCCCGCCAAAAAACGAGGCCCGCCTTGGCTAAGTCCGCGGACGCGCTCGGCTTCGCCGTCTACAAGACCGTCGCCACGGTCTTCGCCGTCCTTCCCCGCCGACTCTGCCTGGCCGCGGGCGGCGGCCTCGGCCGGCTCGCCTTCCGGCTCGACCGGAGGCACCGCCAGATCGCGCTCGCGAACCTCGCGATCGCGTTCGGCCGGGAGCGGACGCCGGAGGAATTGGCGGCCGTCGCCCGGGAATCGTTCATCCGGTTCGGCCGCGTGCTGGCCGACATCCTGAAACTGACCCGCTATTCCAGGGCCAAGGTCCTGGGCCTGGTCACGACCGAGGGACGCGAGAACCTCGAGGCCGCGCGGGCGAAGGGCAAGGGCGCCCTGCTCTTCACCGCCCATTTCGGAAACTGGGAGGTCGCCACCGCCGTGGTCTCGGAAGTCGGGCCGGTCCGGGTCATCGCCCGGGCCCTCGACAACCCCCGCCTGGAGAAGGACCTGTTCCGCTTCCGGACCCGCCTCGGCTCGGAGGTCATCAACAAGTTCGGGGCAAGCAAGCCCATCCTCCGGGCCCTCGGCCGGAACGAGATCGTGGCCATCCTCATCGACCAAAACGTTCTGCGGAGCCAGGCCGTCTTCGTCGATTTCTTCGGAAAGGCGGCGGCGACGACGCCCGGCCTGGCCGCCTTTCATCTCAAGACGGGGGCGCCGCTTGTCCCCCTCTTCGTCGACCCCGCGCCGGGCGGCCGCTATCGCCTCCGGATCCTCCCGCCCCTCGAGTTCCCGCCGCTCGGCCGCCGGGACGAGGACGTGTTGAAAATCACCCAGATATGCACTAAGATGATCGAATGCGAGATCCGGCGGTCTCCGGAGCAATGGCTTTGGGTCCATAAGCGATGGAACACGCGGCCGGCCGAAGAGGTGCAATCTTGAACCGATCCTACAATCGAAAACTTGACGGCCTTCGCCCGGTCAAGATCATTCCCGACTTCCTCGACTTCGCCGACGGATCGGCCCTGATCGAGGTCGGGAAGACGAGGGTCGTGGCCGCGGCGACGATCGAGGAAAAAGTGCCGATGTTCGTGAAAAACACGGGCGCCGGCTGGATCACGGCCGAATACGCCATGCTCCCCCGATCCACGGAGAAGCGGACCGCCCGCGAGCGCATCCAAGGCCCCTCGGGCCGGAGCCAGGAGATCCAGCGCCTGATCGGCCGGGCCCTGCGGGGCGTGACCGACCTCCGCGTCCTCGGCGAGCGCCAGATCATCCTCGACTGCGACGTCATCCAGGCGGACGGCGGGACGCGGACCGCGGCGATCAACGCCGCCTGCGTGGCCCTGGCCCTGGCCCTCAAGAAGCTCATGGACGAGCGGAAAATCGACGCCATGCCCCTCCGCCACCTCGTGGCCGCGGTGTCGGTCGGGATCGTCAAGGGCGAACCGGTCCTCGACCTCGACTACGCCGAGGACTCGACCGCCGAGACCGACATGAACGTCGTCCAGACCGACCGGGGCCAGCTCCTCGAAATCCAGGCCACGGCCGAGCGCGAGCCGTTCTCCCGGAACCAGCTCAGCTCGCTGCTGCGGCTGGCCGACCAGGGCATCGCCGAGATCATCCAGATCCAGAAGGACGTCCTGAAAAAGAAGTCCATGCTCTTCATGGCCTACGGCTATCCCGAAAAATAGCGGGCGAAGGAGGCGCGGCATGAAACGGGTCCTCGTCACCGGCGGCGCCGGGTTTCTGGGGAGCCATCTCTGCGAACATCTCCTGGCGACGGGAGCGGATGTCGTCTGCGTCGACAATTTCTTCTCCGGTTCCAAGGACAACATCCGCCCGTTCCTCTCCCATCCCTATTTCGAGTTCATCCGCCACGACGTGATTCACCCCCTGTTCCTCGAGGTGGACCGGATCTACCACCTGGCCTGCCCCGCCTCGCCCATCCACTACCAGCAGAACGCGATCAAGACCATCAAGACGAACGTCATGGGGACGATCAACATGCTCGGACTGGCCAAGCGGATCCGGAGCCGGATCCTGCTCGCCTCAACCTCCGAAATCTACGGCGACGCCCAGATGCATCCCCAGAAGGAATCCTACTGGGGCAACGTGAACCCCATCGGCATCCGGAGCTGCTACGACGAAGGGAAGCGGGTCGCCGAGACGCTGATGATGGACTACCATCGCCAGAACAAGGTCGACATCCGCATCGTCCGCATCTTCAACACCTACGGCCCCCGGATGGCCATCGAGGACGGCCGGGTGGTGAGCAACCTCATCGTCCAGGCCCTGCGGGGCGAGCCGCTGACGGTCTATGGAGACGGCCGGCAGACGCGGTCGTTCTGCTATGTGACGGACCTCATCGAGGGGCTGGTCCGGATGATGGACAACGACGGCTTCATCGGTCCGGTCAACCTAGGCAACCCGGGCGAATTCACGATCCTCGAGCTCGCCGAGAAGGTGATCCGGATGACCGGCGCCAAGTCGAAGATCGTCTTCAAGGAGCTCCCCTTCGACGACCCCGTGCGGCGCCGGCCCGACATCGCCCTCGCCGCCTCCCGGCTGGGCTGGGAGCCGAAGGTCGGACTGGACGAAGGATTGGAAAAGACCGTCGCCTATTTCCAGCGGAAACTTGAGCAAGTTATGAATTCTCGAGCCCTCTCGACAGGCAATAATCCAAGGAGGTTTCCATGAGTCTGGTATCCTGGCTGATTCTGGCCGGCGCGGTCGCCATTTTCCTCGTTCTCGTGTCCCTGGTCCTCTCCAAACAGTACAAGAAGGTCGGGCCGAACGAGGCCCTGATCATCTCCGGGCGCAAGAAGACCATCACCGGACCCGACGGGACCCGGATAAAGGTCGGCTACCGTTACCGTTTGGGCGGCGGGACGTTCGTCATGCCCTTCATGGAGACCTTCGACATCCTGCCCATGGAAGTCATTCCCCTGGCCATCCGCACACCCGAAGTCCTGACCCACGGCGGTGTGCCCATCCTGGCCGACGCCGTGGCCCAGGTGAAGGTCGATTCCGCCGACGCGGCGGTCCGCACCGCGGCCGAGCAGTTCCTCGGGATCGGCAAGGACGGCATCCGCGACGTGGCCACGAACGTCCTGGAAGGCAAGATGCGCGAGGTCATCGGGACCATGACCGTCGAGGAGATCTACCGCGGCCGCCATGAATTCAACTCCAAGGTCGCCGAATCCGCCCGGGAAGACCTCTCCAAGATGGGTCTCATCCTGCTCTCCTTCTCCCTGAAGGAATTCAGCGACCCCCAGGGCTACATCGAGGCCCTGAGCAAACCGCTCATCTCCGCCGCCAAGCGCGAGGCCGCGATCGCCGAGGCCGAGAGCCAGAAAGATGCGATCATCAAGTCGTCCCAGGCCCGCAAGGAAGGGGAGGTGGCCCGGCTCCAAGCCGAGGCCCTGATCGCCAAGGCCGGCTGGGAGAACGAGGCCAAGAAGTCCGAGTCCCAGGTCCTCGTCAACCAGAAGAAGGCCCAGGCCGATTTCTCCTACGAGCTCGAGCGGTTCAAGCTGAGCCAGGAGATCCGACGCGAAGACGCCAAGGCCAAGATCATCGAGAAGGAACAGGCCATCCAGATCGAGAACCTCGAAATCCAGCGCCGGGAGAAGGAGCTCGAGGCCAATGTCCTCAAGCCGTCCGACGCCCGCAAATACCAGATCAAGGCCGAGGCCGAGGCCGAGGAATTCCGCATCCAGGCCGAAGCGCGCGGCAAGGCCGGCGCCCTTAAGCTCGAGGGCGAGGCCGAGGCCGGGCGGATCAAGGACAAGGGCCTGGCCGAAGCCGAGGCCATGACCAAGAAGGCCGCGGCCTGGGAGAAATACAACGAGGCCGCTATCCTCGAAATGTACCTGAAGGTCCTTCCCGAAGTGGTGAAGGCCGTGGCCGAGCCGCTGTCCAAGGTGGACAAGATCGTGGTCATCGGCAGCGGCGACAAGAGCCTCGGCACGACCCGGATCACGGGACAGATCGCCGAGATCCTGGCCCAAGTCCCCGACGTCGTGAAGTCCCTGACCGGCGCCGACCTGAAGAAGTTCCTCAAAGACAAGCTGTCGTCCGATCCAAAGCCGGAAAAGTAAGCCGGGCGCCCGGAAGAAAGGGTCGTCATGATCTCAGAAAAAGCCAATCAGATCGGCGAATCCCCGACCTTCAAGGTCGCGGCCAAGGCCAAGGCCATGAAGGCCGAGGGGATCGATGTCGTGGATCTCAGCCTCGGCGAGCCGGATTTTCCCACCCCGGAGAACGTCAAGGCCGCCGGGATCAAGGCCATCCAGGAGAACTTCACGAAATACACCGAGTCCGGAGGCATGCCGGCGCTGAAGAAGGCGATCATCGCCCGCTTCAAGGAGGATTACGGCCTGACCTACGGCCCGAAGGAGGTCATCGTCTCCACGGGGGCCAAGAGCTCGCTCTTCCACCTCGTCCAGGCCCTGGTCAACGAGGGCGAGGAGGTCATCATCCCCGCCCCGTTCTGGGTGACGTATCCCCACCTCGTGACCCTGGCCAAGGGCAAGTCGGTCATCGTCCCGACCAAGGAGGAGAACGGGTTCATCCTGACCGCCGAGGAGCTCAAGGCCCACATCTCCCCCGCGACCAAGGCCCTGCTCCTCAACTCGCCGTCCAACCCGACGGGCGCGACGTATTCGCGCGCCCAGCTCGAGGCCCTGGCCGACGTCCTCCGCAAAGAGGACATCTACATCATCGCCGACGACATCTACAACAAGCTTGTCTTCGACAGCTTCCCTTACGTGAGCATCGCCCAGCTCGACGAGGACATCCGGAAGAAGACCATCATCGTCAACGGCGTGTCGAAGTCCCACTCCATGACGGGCTGGCGGATCGGCTACGCCGCCGGGCCGGCCGACGTCATCAACGGCATGGACAAAATCCAGAGCCATACGACTTCGAACCCGGCCTCGATCTCGCAGAAAGCGGCCATCGAGGCCCTCGCCGGGCCGCAGTTCGAGCTTTCCCGGATGGTGGCCGAGTTCCAGCGCCGCCGCAACTACTGCCTGATGAAGCTCCAGGCCGTGCCGCACCTGTCCTGCGTCAAGCCGCAGGGCGCGTTCTACCTCTTCCCGAACGTCCGGGCCACCTATGACCTGGAATTCAACGGGACGCCCATCCGCAACTCCTACGGCCTGGCCTATTACCTCCTGAAGGAGGCCCGGGTGGCCATCGTCCCGGGCGACGCCTTCGGCGCCGACGACTACATCCGCCTGTCCTACGCCACGTCCATGGAAAACCTGGAGAAGGGCATGGACCGCATCGTCCGGGCGCTCGCGGAGCTCAAGCCGGCCAGGAAAGGCAAGCGCGTCGTCCTGAACAACGCCGTGACCCGGGTCAAGAAGGCCGTCCCGATGGAGGCCGCCGTCTCGGACAAGGTCCGCGACGGCCTGGTCGAGGAAGTCCGGGCCCGCCTGACGCCCGAGAACTACTTCGAATGGAACGCCAACATCAACGGCCTGATCGTCCAGCTCCGGACGAACGTCGCCCACCTGAACGATTTCTGGATGGAGAACTGGTATCCGGCCCAGCTCGATTCCGACCTCGAACCCCACGGCATCCTTTACGCCGTGGACGGCATTCCTGGCCGCGAACCGCGGGCGTTTTACAACACCGACACGAAGACCGGCGTCGTCGTTAATTGCGACGCCTACGGCCCGGTCCGGAGCCTGGCCCTGGGACTCGTGGCCGATGTGTCCGAACGGCTGTTCGGCGTGCCCACCGTGCGCGGCATGTCGGCCGACGTCGGCGGACAGGGCCTGATCCTCGTCGGGCCGCCCGGAACGAAGAAGACCGAGCTCTTCTTCGATCTCCTCCGCGATCCGAAATTCCGGTTCCACTCGAACGACATCGTCTTCGTCCGGTCGTCGGGAAGCGCGGCCCTAGCCGACGCCGTCGAGCGCAAGGCCTTCATCCCCACGAACGCCGTCGAGTCCTTCCCGAAGCTCGCCTCGCTCTTCGACCAGAGCAAGTGCGAAAACGTCGTCGCCCGCAAGGAAGACTGCGCGAACGCCGAATGCCTCCGGCAGGACGACTGCCGGCTCGACCGCGGGTCACCGTTCTGCTACAAGGCCTCGAAGGACTCCATGGCCATGCTCGATCCAAGCTGGCTCGGTGGGCCGGCGGCTTTCGTCAAACGGACGCCGCTGCGCTGGATCTTCCTCCTGCGCAACGACGCGATCTCGCCGTCGGTCGTCAAGCTGGGCGTGGACGAAGCGCTCCGCATTTTCACCACGGGAGAAGTCCCGGGCATGACCCGGGGCGTCACGGCCGGGCCGGCGGCGGCCTTCTTCAACCCGCACCTGCTCGTCCGGACAGAGGAGCGGCTGGCCCTGCAGAAGTCCTTCTTCCAGCGGCTGCTGACGAGCGTCCAGGTCTATCTGTTCAATAGCGGGGCGGCCGGGCCGGAGAAGATCAAGGAGATCGTCGGCTCGAAATAATTCAGGGAAAAATCCGCCGCTCGATCTCGTCGGCGAGGTGGTGCAATAGGAACAGGTGGATTTCCTGGACGCGCGGCGTCGCCGCCGACGCGACCGAGAGCAGATGGTCGCAATATAGGGCCATGGCCGCGCCATCCCGGCCGGTCAGCCCGATCGTCACCAGGCGCTTTTCCCGGGCGGTCTTCAGCGCGGCGAGGACGTTCGGCGATTTCCCGCTCGTGGACAGGGCGAGAGCGACGTCGCCGGCGTCGCCCAGCGCCTCGATTTGGCGGCTAAAAACGGCCTCGAACGAGACGTCGTTTCCGATCGAAGTCAGGACCGAGGTGTCCGCCGACAAGGTCACGGCCCGGAGGGCCGGCCGCGGGCGGCCGAACCTGTTGACGAGTTCGGCCGTGAAGTGCTGGGCTTCGGCCGCGCTCCCGCCGTTGCCGAAGGCCAGGATCTTGCGGCCGGAGGACAGCGCTCCGACGCAGGCCGCGACGGCGGCCTCCAAAACGCCCGCCTGGGCCTGAAACAGCGTCTCGAGCAGTCCGCCCCATTCCCGAGCGATTTCGCGATGGTTCATGCGTCCCCCTTTTCCAGACCGGCCGCGATGGCCGAGCGGACCTTCTCCATGAGGTCCGGCATCGTTTCGACGGCGGTCCCCTCGGAAGGAACCGGCGCCAGGAAGTCGACCCGGACACGTCCTTTTCCCACGTACCAGCGGCCGCGGGGCATCATCTCATACGTCCCGCGGATCGCGACGGGCACGATCGGCGCGCCGCTTTCCAGAGCGAGGAAAAACCCTCCCCGCCGGAATGCGCCCAGCCGCCCGTCGCGGCTCCGGGTCCCTTCCGGAAAGATCAGGAACGAATAGCTTCGCTCCCGCATCATCCGGGCCGCGAGCTCGATCCGGGCCTTCCCTTTGCGGGCGCCCTTCCGGTCCACGGTCAGGAACCCGACAAAGCGCATGCCCAGCCCGACGACGGGAATGCGGCCGACCCCTTTTTTGATGATGACCCGGACCGAATGGGGAATGAGTATGAACAGGAGCGGGCCGTCCAGGAAGCTCAGATGATTGGCCATGAAAATGAGAGGCCGGCCCCGATCCACATTCTCCAGGCCCCTGACGTCCAACCGAATGCCGAGGATCCGGCGCGACAGGCGCATGGCCCATTTTCCGATAGCCACGAGCGGGGCGCGCGTTCCGACGAGCATGCACAGGAGGAGAAACGGGATCAGGAGGAGGACGAGAAGGATGTATACCAGGACGAGGAAGGCGGTTCGGAGTTTCACCGCCCCCATTATACCCGAAATCGGGAGCGAAATCCGGAGGGGTCCCGGGCATCATCTCATGCGGCTAAAAAAACGGGCGATACAGGGGATGCCTATATCGCCCGCAGAGAGACGTAGACTGCGCTATTTCGCGGGGGGGGCGCCGGAGCGCGGGCCGCCGATGAACGAGCCGTTCCAGTTGACGATGTCCCTGTTGAAATCGGCTATCGTATCGAGCGTGTACATGCCCGCTTCCGGCGTGGCGGCCGTATAGAGAAATGTGTCTAGAGTCTTGTTCCGGCCGTAGGACGCCACCAGGAAGTCGTCCACGCCCACATCACCCGCAACCAAACCGTAGTTCCCAACGCACGTCGCACCGCCGTACACCATGAAGCTCGTGCCCCACTGGTCTTTGAGCGGCAGAATCTTGATGTACATTGGGGATAAATACGCCTGATACGCCGCGTCGATGGCGCCGGTCGAGGGCGGGGCCGTGCTCTTATCCGTAACGTAGTCGAGGATGCCCGTGGCGATGGTTTGGATGTCCTTCTGCGTGCCTCGGACCTTGGCCTTCTGGAGGGCCGTCATGGCGTTGGGCACGAGCAGTGCCGCCAGGATCCCGATGATCGCGACGACGATGAGCAGCTCGATCAGGGTGAAGCCTTTGTCCTTCTTAGTCATTTGAAAACCTCCTTTTTCCCCTTGTGGTTGGATTTCATTTCCCTCAAGGTTTTTTTTGCATTGCGATCATTAATAATGCAAAGAGCGTGCCAATTTGAAAATAAGTATATTTTATTTATAATAAACAAATTACAAAAATTAACTTCTTGGGAATGACAAAAAATGACGACATTTTTTGGTTATCACGACAATTATTGTCATCTTTGCGAAGAAATTCCGTTGCCGATCCGCTCGTCTTTGGCTTCGAGACGTTTGAAGGCCTTCACCTGGTACTTGTGCAGCAAATATCGCAGGGACCTGTAGCTCAGGCCCAGCAGCTCGGCCATCTTTCGCATGTTGCCGCCCGCCAACTGGCCCGCCTCCTGGAGATACTTGCGGGAGATCTGGTCGAGGTACTCCTCGAGCTTGAAGCCCGCCTTCAACACGACCGGGCCGTCCTCCTTCGGGCGCGAGCCCGCGATTTCGACGGGAAGGCAGCCGGCCGTGATCGTTTCCCGCTCCTCGACGGCCACGATCCGCTCGATCACGTTTTCGAGCTCCCGGACGTTCCCCGGCCAGGCGTAGGCCTCGAGGAGGCCCACGACCTCGGGCGTCAGCCGCTTCATCTTCCGCCCCATCCGCTCGCAGTGCTTCTGCAGGAAATGGGACACGAGGAGCGGGATGTCGTCCACCCGCTTCCGCAGGGCCGGCATTTCAAACGAAATCACGTTCAGGCGGTAGAAGAGCTCCTCGCGGAACTTGCCCTCCTCGATGCGCTTCTTCAGGTCCTGGTTGGTCGCGGCGATGATCCGGACGTCGACCGGGATCTCGTCCGTCCCCCCGACCCGGCGGACTGTCCGCTCCTGGAGGACGCGGAAGAGCTTCACCTGGGTCCAGGGCGACATCTCGCCCACCTCGTCCAGGAGCATCGTTCCCTGGTGGGCGGTCTCGAACATGCCCCGCTTGTCGGCCACGGCGCCGGTGAACGACCCCCGGACGTGGCCGAAGAGCTCGCTCTCCAGGAGGTTCTCGGGCAGGGCGGCGCAGTTCACGGAGACGAACGCCGCCTCGCGGCGGCGGCTTTGGGCGTGGATGGCCCGGGCGGCCATCTCCTTGCCCGTGCCGCTCTCGCCCGTAACGAGGACGGTCGAGTCCGTCGAAGCGACCTTCTCGATGAGGCCGAAGATCTCGCGCATCGATTTGCTCTTGCCGATCATGTTCTCGAAGCTCGCCTCGACCCGGAGCGTCTTCTTGAGGAGGATGTTCTCCTCCCGGAGCCGGCGGCCCTCGAGCCCGCGGGCCACGAGGATCTTCAGCTCCTCGATGTCGAACGGCTTCACGACGTAGTCGAGGGCCCCGATCCGCAGGGCGTCCACGGCCTGCTTGACGCTGCCGTAGGCGGTGATCATGATCGCCGGAGTGAGCGGGTTCCGCAGCTTCGCCCGCTTCAGGACGTCCATGCCGTCCACCTGGGGCATCTTGATGTCGCAGATCAGGAGGTCGTAGTCGCCCTGGTCGATCAGTTCGAAAACCTTCGGCGTGCCCGGGTTCGTCTTGACTTGGCAGCCCTCTTTCTTGAAGACGACGGTCAGGAGCTCCAGCAGGCTTTTCTCATCGTCGACGATCAGTATCGTATCCATGGCGGATCAATCCTTTCCGGGGGCGTCCCCCGGGCTCGCGGGAAATGTCAGCCCGATCGCCGTGCCCTTGTTCGGCTCGGAGGCGACCCGGATCGTGCCGCCGTAGTCGTCCACGACCCGGCGCACGACGGCCAGCCCCAGTCCCTGCCCGCCCTCGAACCGCGAATAGAACGGCTCGAACATGCGGTCCCGCTCGGCGGCGCTCATGCCCTTCCCCGTGTCGGCCACGCGGATGTCGACCCCGCCTTTGGGCCCGCGGCCGATTTCGATGGTCAGCGCCCCGCCGTCCGGCATGGCCTTGAGGGCATTCCGGATGAGGTTCCAGAAGACCTGCTTGAACTGGTTCGGGCTGCCGTAGAAGGGGGCGCGCGCCCCTTCGGGTAGGACCCGGAAGGTGACCCTCTCGTCGAGCTCGCCGCTCATCCGGAGCATGGTCGCCGTCTCGCGGGCGACCTCGCCAAGGTCGAACGTCATGAAGATTTCGTGGCCGGGGGCGGCGAGGTTGAGGAACTGGTCGATGGTCTGTGATACCCGCCGGGATTCGCCGATGACGATGTCCATCAGCCGCCCCTGCTCCTCGGACAGGGCCAACTCCCCCTTGAGGACCTGGACCGAGCCCAAGATCGCGGCCAGCGGGTTCCGGATCTCGTGGGCGATGATGGCCGACATCCGGCCGGCCGCGGCCAGCCGCTCCTTGATCTCGAGCTCGCGCCGGGCGGCGCCAAGGGCGGCCCGGGCCTTGCGCAGGCTCATGGCCAGGTAGTTGACCAGGAAGGCCATGACGAAAAAGAGCGTCCAGGCGGTGAAGATGGTGTACAGGACGAAGCCCGCAGACAAGTCCGGCGCCTGGCCTTCGTGGAAATAGGGGATGATGCCGTAGAACATGCCGTCGGCCAGGACCCCGAAGAAGATGGCCGCCAGAGAAGCGATGAGGTAGGCCGCCCGCGATCCGAGGACGAGGCTCGCCTCGGAGATGGCGAAGATGAAGAGGAAATACATGTTCCCGCTCAGCCCGCCGGAGACATAGACCAGGGCCGAGATGAGGAGCAGGTCGAAGATCATCTGGAGGAACGCCTGGAACCGGACGCGCGTATTCCAGCGGTAGAGGGCCATGTAGAGAAGGGTCAGGGCATAGGAGGCCAGGATCAGGATGTAGAACCATTCCAGGGGGAGAAACGAAACGGTCGACAGCTGGATGACGACGGCCGCCACCGACAGCGTCGTGACGATGATCAAGCGGGCGGTGATCAGCGTCCGGATGTTTCGTTTCTCGATTCTCATTGGATCTGGGACATCAGGCTGAAGATCGGCATGTACATCGACAGGATGAGGGTCCCGACGATCCCGCCGACGAAGATCATCATGATGGGCTCGAGCATGGACAGCAGCGCGCCCACCGAGGCCGAGACCTCGTCGTCGTAGAAATCGGCGAGCTTGTTGAGCAGCGTATCGAGGGTCCCCGTGGCCTCGCCCACGCTGACCATCTGGCACATCATGAACGGGAACCGCCCGGTCGACCGGAAGGAGTCCGTCAGACTGTTGCCTTCGGTGACCTGCTGCCGGGCGTCGAAGACGCTCTTCTCGATGACGGCATTGCCGGCCGTCGAGGAGGTGATCCGGAGCGCCTCGAGCATCGAGACGCCTCCCGAAAGGAGCGTGCTCAGCGTCCGGACGACGCGGGAGATGGCCACCTTGGAGAGGAGCTTCCCCATGAGCGGCAGCCGGAGGGAGATCCGGTCGGTGACCATCCGCCCCGGGGGCGTCTTGCGGTAATAGCGGAAGAGGATGACGGCCACGATGATCCCGAGAAAGATGAAGAGGATGTAGTTCGTGACGAAATGGCTGAGGCCGATGACCCCCCGGGTCAGGCCCGGCAGCTTGGCCCCGAGGTCGGCGAAGATCGAGGAGAAGATCGGGATGACTTTCCAGAGGAGGAAGATCGCAACCAGGAAGGCGAAGGACATGATGGCCGCGGGATAGATCATCGCCTGCTTGACCTGGCCCCGGAGCTTGACCGACCGCTCGATGTAATCGGCCAGGCGCTGGAGCATGGTGTCGAGCGAGCCGCTCTGCTCGCCCGAGGCGATCAGGTTGCAGTAGAGGTCGTCGAAGACCTTGGGGAATTTCCGCTTGGCCTGGTTCAGACTCGAGCCCGCTTCGACGTCCTCGCGGACGCTGGAGATGACCTTCTTGAAATACATATTGTCGGTCTGCTCGGCCAGGATGGTCAGGCTCTGGATGATGGGGAGCTGGGCGTCGATCAGGACGGACAGCTGGCGGCTGTAGATCGCCAGCTCCTTGAGCTTCACGGTCTGGCGCTTCAGGAAGGGGAGCCGGATCCCCCCTTGCTTGGGCGTGACGGAGGACGCGGTGATCTGCTCCCGCTTGAGGGCCCGGGCCACGTCCTCGGGGGTGTCGCCCACCCGCTCGCCCCGGACGACGTCGCCGTAACGATTCTTGCCTTTCCAAGCATAGACGGCCATGGGGGCTCCCTTTATTTTTTGACCGGTAACTTCGGACCGACCGCGAACGACGTCGGCCGGAAGGCTTCCTTCCTCTGGATGATGTCCGTCAGCTCCTCGGGAAACGAGGTGACCAACATCGCGGTTTCCAGGGTGATCGACTTGCCGAAATAGAGGTGGGCCAGGGACTGGTTGAACGTCTGCATGCCGTATTTTTCCTGGCCGAGCTGCATCGCCGAATAGATCTGGTGGAGCTTGTTCTCGCGGATGAGGTTCCGGATGGCGGCGTTGGGGATGAGAATCTCCATGGCCAGCACCCGGCCCTTGCCGTCGGCCCGGGGGAGGAGGGCTTGGGTCAGGACGGCCTCCAGGCTCATGGACAGCACGATCCGGGCCTGGGCCTGGTACTGCGCCGGGAAGATGTCGACGATCCGGGAGATCGTCTCCGCGGCGGAGTTCGTGTGGAGCGTGGAGAAGGTCAGGTGGCCGGTCTCGGCCACGCGGAGCGTCGCCTCGACGGTCTCGAGGTCCCGCATCTCGCCGACGAGCACCACGTCCGGGTCCTCGCGAAGGACGGAGCGGAGGGCGTTGTTGTAGGAGAGCGTGTCGGCGTAAAGCTCGCGCTGGTTGATGAGCGCCCGCTTGGACGTGAAGTAGTATTCGATCGGGTCCTCGATCGTCACGATGTGGACGCTTCGCTCGGTGTTGATGTGGTCGATCATGCAGGCCAGGGTGGTCGATTTGCCGCAGCCCGTCGGCCCGGTGACGAGGATCAGGCCCCGGGGCAGGTAGCAGAGCTGGGCGATCCGCTGGGGGATGCCGAGCTTCTGGAAGCTCCACATCGACGGCAGGAACCTCCGGATCGCGGCGGCCACGGCCCCCTTCTGCATGAAGATATTGGCCCGGAACCGTCCGAGCTCCTTGATGCCGAAGGAGAAGTCGAGCTCGAGCTTCTCCTCGAACTGTTTTTTCTGCTTGTCGGTCAGGATGTTGTAGATGAGCTGTTTCGTGTCGGTCGGGCTGAGGGGCGGCAGGTCAAGCGTCCGGAGCTCGCCGTAGACCCGCAGCCGGGGCGGGATGTACGTGCTGATGTGCAGGTCGCTGGCGTCGGCCTCGACCGCGGTCTTCAAAAGGTCCTGGATGGTGCAGGTCATGATGGCGCTCCTAGTCTTTCACCGTTTCGCGGAGGACTTCCTCGATGCTGGTGACGCCCGCCCGGATCTTGATCAGGCCGCTCCGGCGGAGGGAGATCATCCCCTGCTCGATGCTTTTCCGCTTGATCTCCTTGGCTTGGCCCCGAACCAGGATGAGCTCCCGGATGGGGGGCGTGATCTCCAGGGCCTCGAACAGGGCCGTCCGGCCCTTGTAGCCGGTGTTGTTGCAGGCGTCGCACCCCCGGGCCTCGAGGACGTTCGTCGATTCGGCCTCCTCGGGCGTGAAGCCGATGTCGAGCAGCGCTTGCCCCGGCATTTTCTGGGGCACGGCGCACTTCTTGCAGAGCCGGCGGACGAGCCGCTGGGCCACGATCAGGATGACCGAGTCGGCGATGAGGAACGGCTCGACCTCCATGTTCATCAGCCGGTGGACGGTGCTCGCCGAATCGTTGGTATGGACCGTGGAAAATACGAGGTGGCCGGTCAGGGCGGCCTTGATGGCCATGTCCACGGTCTCGAGGTCGCGGATTTCGCCGACAAGCATGACGTCCGGGTCCTGCCGGAGGAAGGCCCGCAGGGCCACGGCGAAATTGAGATGGATTTCGTCCCGGATGTTGACCTGGTTGATCCCGGGCATGTAGAACTCGACCGGATCCTCGGCGGTCATGATGTTCCTTTCCATGGCATTGAGCGTCGAGATGGCCGAGTACAGCGTGTTCGTCTTGCCGCTCCCCGTGGGGCCGGTAACCAGGACGATGCCCCACGGCCGGGAGATGGCCCTCCGGAATACTTCGAGCGTCTCGGGCTCGAAGCCGAGCTGGGTGAGGTCGATCTTGAGCATGTCCCGGTCGAGGATCCGGGCCACGATTTTCTCGCCGAAGATCGTGGGCAGGGCCGAGACGCGCATATCGACTTCCTTGCGGACGTTCTTGTCGAGCCGGACCCGCATCTTGATCCGGCCGTCCTGGGGGAGGCGCTTCTCGGCGATGTTCATGTTGGCCATGATCTTGATGCGGGACGTCACATGGTCCTTGAACTTCATCGGGAGGTTCATGTTCTCGTAGAGGATGCCGTCGATCCGGTACCGGACGCGGAACGACCGCTCGTACGGCTCGAAGTGGACGTCGCTCACCCCCTTCTTGATGGCCTCGACGAGGATGTTGTTGACGAGCGTGATGATGGGCGCTTCGTCCTCGATGATGGCGCTTTCGCCCTCTTCGGCCTCGCCCTCCTTGACCTCCTCGACGATCATGACCTTCGAGTCGTCGGCCAGGGCGATTTTCTCGGCGGACTTCTTGGGCCGGAGGGCGCTCGAGCCGCCGTAGTACTTCCGAATGGCGTTCATGATCCCGATCTCGGAGGCGATGACAGGCTGGATGCTGAGGCCCGTCCGGAAGCGGATATCCTCGACGATGTCTAAGTCGGTGGGGTCCACCATCGCCAGGGTCAGGAAAGACCGGATGCGGTGGATGGGCATGATCAGGTCGCGCTTGGCGGTCTCCGGCTGGATCAGGCTGATGACGTCGGGATAGACCTCGAACTGGTCGAGATCGATGTAGGGATATCCGAGCTGGCGGCTCAGCCCCTGGGCCATCTCCTCAGCGGACAGGAATCCTTGGGAGATGATGGCGCTCCCCAAAGAAACGTCGCGTTTCTTCTGAAAGTCCTGGGCGGACTTGAGTTGTTCTTGGGTGAGGATCTTCTCCCGGATCAGGATTTCGCCGATCGTCGAACCCATGGCTGTCCTTTTTTTACCTTATTTCAATTGACAATTATTGTCAACAGTTGTCCCTATTTGCAAAAGACGCTTCAAGACCGCGATTTTCTCTCGCTCCTTCCGTTTCGGACGAAGATTTTTCTTTCATCAGACTTCCATTATCGTCGAACCTCTCTCGGGGTCAATCACCAAGGGGGGGGATATCCCGGGTGATTTTTCCCCCTCCCGCCTCATCCTTAAAGGCTAATTACCAAAATTTGTCATGAAAAAAAGAGAATAGGCGATTCGCCAAAATTCGGCAATGAATGCCATTTTCGACGATCGGACCATGAGAAGGGGAGGCGGGGCTGCACCGTACTATGCCCCCGGGCATAGTACGGTGCGCCCGTCGGAAGGGGTCTTCCCCTCCAAGTTGACACCGGCCCGTGCAGGGCGATATCATTTCTAACAAAGGAGAACATCCTATGAAAGGCAGAAGAAATTTTCTGAAGGGTTCTTTGGTGGTCGCCGGCGCCGCCGTCGCGGGCGGCATCGGCCGGGCCCAGGCCGCAGACAAGTTCCCTCCCGGCCTCGTCTATACGAAGGAAGCGCCCGGCCGGTGGGCGGGCAGGGAAGGCACTCACGTGCCGAAAGCGACGCTCGAGGGGAAAAACATCAAGGTCGTGACCCCACACTCCATGAGCGAGAAGCACTACATCGTCAAGCACACCGTCCTGACGACGGACGGCAAGCTCATCGGCGAGAAAACGTTCGCCCCGACCGATACGGCGGCCGAGTCTTCCTATGCGCTCCCCGACGGATTCAAGGGAACACTCTGGGTCACGAGCTTCTGCAACCTCCACGATCTCTGGCTGACAGAATTCACGGTCTGAAGCGGAAGGAGCGGGGTCCTCTGTCGCGGCGGTGCCCCGATTGTTTCATGACGGGAAGCTTTTGAGCAACACAGGAATCGCCAGGGGAAACCCGGGCCCGCGCAGGGAGGGGGAAACGCGCCTGGAGAGATTCGAACTCCCGACCCCCTGCTTAGAAGGCAGGTGCTCTATCCACCTGAGCTACAGGCGCTTCGTGGACCGAAAGCCTTGGACGGCAATCGGGGAGGTCGGATTTGAACCGACGACCTCTTGCTCCCAAGGCAAGCGCGCTAACCAGGCTGCGCCACTCCCCGCGAACGCATGGAAAACACGCGGGAGTAAGGCCATGCGCGTGTTTAAAAGCTTGATAATATTAACAAACGCCTAGCTGAGAAGTCAATTTCGGAGGAAACGGAATTCAGGTGACACGATCCCAATTCAAGAGAATTGGGTCATGTCACCGAATTCCGGCGCCAGATTGGTTTAACCGCGCCGCCCGAGTCCCTTCTCGATCTGCCCCCGGGGGATCTTCACCACGATCGGCCGGCCGTGGGGACAGAGCGAGGGATTCGGCGTCCGGAACAGCTCCCGCACCAGGAATTCCATTTTCTCCCGCGGCAGGGACTGCCCGGCCTTGATGGCCGATTTGCAGGCCATGGTCGCGAGCAGCCTCTCTTTCTTCCGCTCCCCGGGCCCCTCGGCGTCCTCTTCGAGGAGCGAGGTCACGACCGACAGCGCCTCCTGCGGCTTGAAAATGTCCGGATACTCGCGGAGGGCGTAGCTGCGGCCGCCCATGGGCTCCACCCGGAAGCCCGATTCCTGGAGACCCGCCTGCTCGGCCTCGAGCCGCACGACTTGCGAGGGCGAGAGGTCGAACAGGAGCGGGACGAGGCTCAGCGCCACCGGCCACGTCTTCCGGGCCCGGATTTCCGCATACTTGTCGAACAAGATCCGCTCATGGGCGTTGTGCTGGTCGACGACGAGCAGCCCGTCCCCGGATTCGACGACGATGTAGGCGTCGGCGAACTGGCCCAGCACGCGGAGCCCGGGCCCCTCCCCCGCGGTCTCGGTCGGCCCGAAGTCCGGCGCGCCCGCGGGCCGGCCGAAGGAGGCGGGCCGCTCGGCGATCTTGAACGGGACGCCCAGATCGATCTGCGACGCGGGCGAAAACTCGACGGGGGCGAAGGCCGGCGGAGCCCCCGGGCCTTCCGGAGCGCCCGCCCCCGCGGCGATCTCCTTCAGGCCGCCGATCCCGCGGCGCGCCCGCTCGACGCTCCGCAGGACGAGACGGAAGACTGAGGACGAATCGCGGAATCGGACCTCGGACTTGGCCGGATGGACGTTGACGTCCACCTCGCCGTACGGAATGGTCAGAAACAGGAACGCCTCGGGGGACATCTCCTTTTCGAGGAGCCCGCGGTAGGCTTGGTTCAGGGCCGAGGCCAGGATCTTGTCCCGCACCGGCCGGTTGTTGACGAAAAAGAATTGGTGGCTCCGGTCCGCACGCCCGTGCGGCGGCCGGGAGGCGAAGCCGAAGAGCCGGCCGGCGGTTTCGCCGTAATCGATCTCCATCTGCCGGTCGAGGATCTCCTTGCCGTAGAGTTGGAAGATCCGCTCCCGGAGGCCGGCAACGGGCGGGCAGTCGAGGACGGACCGCGGGCCGTGGGCGAGCCACAGGCGCAGGCCCGGATAGGCTAGGGCGACGTTCGTCACATACTTGGCGATCAGGGTGAGCTCGGACGAATCGCTCCGGAGGAACTTCAGCCGGGCCGGCAGGTTGAAGAACAGGTCGCGGACCTCGATCGCCGTCCCGCGCGGCAGGGCGATCTCCCGGACGGCCCGGACCGCGTCGCCTTCGCGCTCAAGCTCGACCGCGGCCGCGTCCCCGCCTTCCGACGTCCGGAGCGTGAGCCGCGAAACCGCGGAGATGCTCGGCAGGGCCTCGCCCCGGAACCCGAGGGTCGCGATCCCGAGGAGGTCGTCCTCGCCGGCGATCTTGCTCGTCGAATGCCGGACGAACGAAAGTTCGGCGTCCGCCCGGCTCATGCCCTGCCCGTCGTCCTGGACGCGGATGAGCTTCTTGCCCCCGGCCAGGAGGTCCACCCGGATTTCGGAGGCGCCCGCGTCGAGCGAGTTCTCGACGAGCTCCTTGACCACGGACACCGGCCGCTCGACGACCTCGCCGGCGGCGATCTTCTGCGAAATCTCGAGTGGCAGGACGGCGATGCGGTTCATGCCATCGCCCCTCAGAGGGTCTTCTTGAGCTTTTCGGAGTCCGCCTCCACCTGGGCGGCCATCGTCTTCTTGTGGTCGACTAGCTTCTCGCGGAGGGCGGGCTTTTTCAGCGCCAATATCTCGACGGCGAGCAGGGCGGCGTTCGCCGCGCCCGTCTTGCCCGTGCCCATCGTCGCGACGGGAATGCCCTTGGGCATCTGGACGGTCGAGAGGAGCGCGTCCAGGCCTCCGAGCCCGCCGCTCTCCACGGGCACGCCGATGACCGGCCGGATGGTGTGCGACGCCACCACGCCGGCGAGATGCGCGGCCTTGCCGGCTACGGCGATGAAGATCTCGACGCCCTCGGCTTCGGCCTGGCGGACGAGCCGCAGCGTCCGCTCGGGCGAACGGTGGGCGGAGGTGATCTCGAGGGCGAACGGGACCTCGAACTTCTTGAGGATCTCGATCGCGTCCTGCGCGATTTCGGAATCGGATTCGCTTCCGATGAAAATCACGACATCCATACTGTTTCTCCTTGTCAAGGGACGAGCCTTCGGCGCGCCCTAACCAAGCGTGCCCATCCGGGCCGTGCCGATGTCCCGGCGGTAATGCGCGCCGTCGAACCGGATCCAGGCGGCGGCGCCGTAGATCTTGGCCATCGTCTCTTGGAGCGTCCGCTCCGAGGCGCAGACGCCGAGCACCCGGCCGCCGCTCGACAGGCAGCGTCCGTTTTCGAACTTCGTCCCGGCGTGAAACACCATCACGCCGGGGGTCCGGGCCACGTCCTCGAGGCCCGAGATGACCTTTCCTTTTTCATAGGTCCCGGGATATCCGCCCGAGGTGAGGATGACGCAGGCCGCCGGGCTGTCGCTCCAGCGGACCTCGTTCGCCAGCACGTCCCCGCCCACGGCCGCGACCAGGATCTCGGCCAGGTCGCTCTCGAGGCGGAGCATTTGGGGCTGGGTCTCCGGGTCGCCGAAGCGGCAGTTGAATTCGAGCACCTGCGGGCCGGCCTCGGTCAGCATCAGGCCGGCGTAGAGCGCCCCCTTGTACGTTCGGTCTTCCTCGCGCAGGCCTGCGATCGCCGGCAGGATGATCGTCCGCATAACGTCCTCGAACATCGGGCCGGTCAGGAAGGGCGAGGGCGAGATCGCGCCCATGCCGCCCGTGTTGGGGCCCTCGTCACCGTCGAAGACGGTCTTGTGGTCCATCGTCGTCACCAGGGGCAGCGCCTTAGCGCCGTCGGCGATGACGATGAACGAGACCTCCTGGCCCCGGAGGAATTCCTCGATGAGCAGGCGGCGGCCGGCCTCGCCGAACCGCCGCTCGACCATGATCGCGCTCACCGCCGCGGCGGCCTCCTCCGGCGTTTTGCAGATGATGACGCCCTTGCCCGCGGCGAGGCCGTCGGCCTTGACCACGACCGGATACCCGAATTCGCCCGAACGGAGGATCGCGCGCGCCCGATCGGCCGATTCCGCGACCCGGAACCGGCCGGTCGGGATCCGGCGGCGGGCCATGAACTCCTTGGCGAAGATTTTACTCGACTCAAGCTCGGCCGCCTTGCGCGAAGGGCCGAAGACGGCCAGACTCCGCTTGTCGAACTCGTCGGCCAGACCGAGCGACAGCGGCACTTCGGGCCCGACGACCGTCAGGTCGATCTTGCCCCGGACGGCGAATTCGGCGAGCCCGGCGACGTCCGTGTCGGCCACGGGCACGTTCTCCGCCACGAGGCGCGTGCCGCCGTTGCCCGGCGCGCAGAAGACCTTCGTCACGCGCGGGCTCTGGGCGATCTTCCAGGCGAGCGCGTGTTCGCGTCCGCCGGAGCCGACGATCAAGACTCTCATGGCGTCCTTCCTTGTCCGACCCCCGCGGCCGCGCGGGGACTTGTCCTCAGCCGAGCATCCCCAGCAATTTCTCCACGAACCGGGCGGCGAACGCCGGGTCGGGGATCGCGCTTTTAAAGACGCGGGCGGCGAGCGGAACGGCGTCTTTGGCCGGGAGGCAGTAGCCCATCTCGAGGAAATTCTGCCGGTACGCCTTGACCGCGCCCTTGGCATTCTTGTTCCGGATGACGACGTCGGCCACGTAGCCGGCCAACTCGCCGAAATCCTTCTCCTTCATCCCGAAGCGGGTCATTTCCTGGACGCCGATCCGGATGCCGCTCGACTCGAGGAAGGTCGCGTCGTCGGGCAGGGCCTGGTAGTTGACGACGATGTTGTTCTCCTCGAGGCGCCGGGCGATGACCTGGCCGGGGCCGTGGGCCTTGACCCGGATGAGGACCTGGTGCGTCTCGGTATAGCCGTCGCCCGGGTCGCCCTCGACGACGATGCCGGCCGCGTGAAGGGCCTTGGCGAACGCCTTGGCGTTGGCCTTGACCTGGGCCTGGAACGCCGCCTTGAACTCGTTCATCTCGTAGGTCGCCATGAGGAGTCCGAGCAGGGTCCCCAGGTGATGGTTGCTCGTCGAGCCCGGGAAGGCGCGCGAGCGGATCTCGAGCCAGAGCGGGCGAAGCGGGCTGTCCTTCGGGAAGCTCCCGGCCACGACCCCGCGCTGGGTGCCGAAGAACGTCTTGTGGGTGCTGCCCGTGACCACGTCCGCTCCTTCCTGGAGCGGCGCCTGGAAGGCGCCGTAGAGCCCGAGGACATGAGCCATGTCGTACATCAAAACCGGCCGCTGGGGCCAGGACTTCACGATCCCGGCCACGGCCGCGACGGGCTCGGGGTAGAGGAACATGCTCTTGCCGAAGACGATGAGCTCGGGGCGGTGCCGTTCGAGGAGGTCGGCGAGGGCGGCCGGGTCGGGTTTGTAGGGGTTGTCCTTGCGCAGGGGCAGGTGGACCACGTTTTCTTTCCCCGTGACCGGGTCCTCTTCCACGAAGTTGAACAGAGCGCCCATGGGCTGGGAGCTCAGATGGCCGCCCTTGTTCAGGTCGTTGTTCATGACCAGCCGCATCCGCCGGGACGCCTGCCCCTCGGCTTTGCCCCGGTTGAGGAACTTGACCATGCCCTTGAAAACGACCTCGTTGGCCATCTGGCCGCTGATCGGGCGGAGCTCGACGTCGGTGCAGCCGAAATAGGCCCCGAGCTCGCGCTGGGCCTCGGCCTCGACGTCCCGGATGAAATCGATGCCCTGGTAGAAATAGATCTCCTCGCCCTTCATCGTCCGGTGCTCGGCGTAGCGGCCGGCCGGGTCCGAGATCTCGCACATCTTGACGAGGAGCGAGGGCGTGGATTCGGAGGGGATGAGGTTGAAGGATTCCTTCTGGCGCCAGACGTTGTTGCGCTCCACCTTGTCGCAGAGGGTCCGGATCTTTTCGGGGAATGAGGCCATGATGATGATCTCCTGTTATATTTTCCGGGACCGGGGCCGGAAAGCGCCCGGACGCGGCCCTTATGTCAAGCCTTGAAATGGCGCTCTTCGAGCGCCTTGATCTCGTCCACCCGCCGGGCGTGGCGCCCACCCTCGAACGGCGTCTCGAGCCAGACCCGGACGATCTCCAAGGCCTCGTCGAGGCCGAGGGTCCGGCCGCCGACGGACAGGCAATTGGAATCGTTGTGCTTCCGGGACACTTCGGCGGTGAACGGGCTCCAGCAGGGCGTCGCCCGGAGCCCCTTGAACTTGTTAGCGGCCAAAGCCATGCCGATCCCGGTCCCACAGCCGAGGATCGCCCGGTCGCAGGCGCCGGACTGGACGCGCTCCGCCGCCTTGGCGGCGTATTCGGGATAGTCCACGGTCTCGCCCGGCCCGCAGCCGAGATCGTCGAACGGGATCGCGCGGGCGGCGAGATAGCGGGCGATGCCCACCTTCAAGTCGTAGGCGGCATGGTCGGACGCGAGTGCGATTCTCATCGGCGCCCCCTCGGAGAAACTTCCTCCGGCATCCCTCCGCACCGGTCCCCTCAATTCAGGAACTTGGCGGATTCCGGCATCGCCTGGATGGCCTTCAGGATCACGTTGTCGCTGATCTCGTAGGCCCGCCAGCCGGGCTCGAGGCCCCAGACGGCCGTCGAAACCTCGCGTTCGAGCTCGTGCCTGATTTCGACCTCGGCCTCTTTGTACGCCTTGGCGTCATAGGCAAGCTTGTTGGCCTGGACGTAGTCCCGGAAATCGGCGAGGACGGCCGCATCGGCGACGAACGTCTTCCCGAGCTGGATCTTGCCCGCCGCCACCGCGCCGCCGCCCTGAGCGTCCTGGGGAAACACGAACCGCTGGGAGAGGGGCGTCTGGTGGGCGACGAACTTGCGCGCATAAGAGAAAAAGGCGCCCTGGATGCGCAAATCGACCGTGTAGGGCTTGATGGAGAATTTCACCTCGTAGTCGGGTTTGATGCCGCCCTCGCCCAGGACCTTCCGACCCTTGGACGTGAACTTCACTTCGCGCGGCTTGTCGGCCGCGACCTTGTCCAGGAGGTAATCGTCGAGCCGGCTGTAGTCCCGCTGGATGCACCGTCCGCTCGGCGTGTAGTACTTGGCGATGGTCAGGGCCACGGCCATGTTGGAGGCGACGGGGAACATCGTCTGGACGAGGCCCTTCCCCCAGGAGTCCTCGCCGATGACGAGGCCCCGGTCGTGGTCCATGATCGCCCCAGCCACGATCTCCGAGGCGCTGGCGCTGCCCTGGTTGATGAGGACGATGATCGGCAGCTTCTCGTATTCGTTGTTCGCCTGGGCGCGGTACTCGCGGCCGTAGATCGGGTTCCGGCCCTTGACCGAGACGATGAGGTCGCCCTTGGGCAGGAACTGGTCCGAGACCTCGATGGCCGGGACGAGCGCCCCGCCGGGGTCGCCGCGGAGGTCGAGGATGAGGCTCTTCATGCCCTGCTTGGTCAGGGTCGCCATCTTTTCCTTGAATTCGTCGCCCGTCGTCTCGGCGAAGTTGCGGATGAAGATGTAGCCGACGCCCTCGTCGAGGAGGAAGGCGTAGGGGACGCTGTAGAGGGGGATCTCCTCCCGGACGATCGTGAGCTCGAGGGATTTTTCGAGACCCTCGCGGGCGATGGTGATATTGACTTTCGTGCCTTTCGGGCCGCGGAGTTTGTCGACGGCGTCCTGGGACGAGATCGGCTTGGTGCTCTCACCGTTGATGTGGGAGATGATGTCGCCCGACTGGACGCCCAGGCGCCAGGAGGGGCCGCCCTCGATCGGGGCGATCACCACGAGCCGGTCTTCCTGCTTCTGGATCTGGGTCCCGATGCCGTAATATTTGCCCTTCTGCTCCTCGAACATCCGGGAGAAGCCGTCGGGATCGAGGAAATAGGAGTGGGGATCGAGCATCTGGAGCATGCCCTTGATCGACTCCTGCATCATCTTGTCGGCTTCGACGGGCTGGAAGTAGTTCTGCTCGACCAGGGTGGCCATGGCCGCGAGCTTGTCGAGGGAATCGTCCCAGATCTGGTCGTTCCGGGCGCCGAGGCGCGAGAAGACGAGCGCCAGGAACAGGCCCGCGACCAAGAAAAGCTTCTTTTTCATGGCGTTACAGAGGAAGGATTCTACCAAACGGGGGCGGTAAAGTAAAGACGAACGGGGAGCAGATCCGGCATTGGGGTCGGCCCCGGCCCTCAGGGGGAACCAGTCCCGTCGGTTCCCCCCCATCGCTTTCGCTCCGGGGCCCCCCTCCGCTATGAGGGCCTTGGGCCGACCCCAACGCCGGATCTCGTCGTCTTGACTAATTAGGGGGCGGGGCGTATATTCCGGGGGTCGATTCATCGATTTTGGAGAAGACATAAGCATGTTCGGAAGCCTCGGGATGCCGGAATTGATCCTGATTCTGGTCATCGCCCTCATCGTCTTCGGCCCCAAGAAGCTCCCGGAGGTCGGCCGCTCCCTTGGGAAGGCCATGCGCGAATTCAAGCGGACCACCGAGGAGATCAAGGGCAAATTCGAGGAGCAGATCAACGCCGAGGAATTCAAGGACATCAAGAACGACTTCGCGGATATCAAGAAAGAGGTCTCGGGGACGCTCGAGCTCCCGAACGAGATCAAGGATCTCACCCGGGACCTGAACGCCCCTCCGGACCCCGCCAAGGATGGAAAGACGCATGGGGAAGGCTAAGGTCAAGAAGTCTCCCGACGAGATGACCTTCCTCGAGCACCTCGAGGACCTGCGCAAACGCCTGATCTATTCGCTGATCGCTCTGTTCGTCGGCCTGATCCCGGGCGCAATTTGGGCCAGCGACATCTTCAACATTCTGACCAAGCCCGTCACCCAATACCTGCCCAAGGGGCAGAACAAGCTCGCCTTCTTCAAGCTTACCTCGCCGTTCATGGTGTACATGAAGGTCGCCTTCCTGATCGCGCTCTTCGTCGCCATCCCGCTCATCCTCCTCCAGGTCTGGTATTTCGTGGCACCCGGCCTCTACAAGAAGGAGAAAAGGTACGTCTGGCCGTTCGTCATCTTCACCTCGCTGTTCTTCATGCTCGGGGCCCTGTTCGGCTACTTCGTCGTCTTCCCCTACGCCTGCCGGTTCTTCCTCCAGATCGGCCAGGATTTCCAGGCCATCATCACCATCGAGGAATATTTCAGCCTGATGGTGAAACTGCTCCTGGGCATAGGCGCCGTCTTCGAGACGCCGACCCTGATCTTCTTCCTCTCCCGGATGGGGATCGTGAACTCCCGTTGGATGCTCAAGCACTTCAAGTATGCGATCCTGGCGGTCTTCATCATAGCCGCTTTCATCACCCCCACGCCGGATCCGATCAACCAGTCGATCCTAGCCCTGCCCATGCTGGCCCTCTACAGCCTGGGCATCGTGATCGCGTTCTTTTTCGGGAAGGAGCGGACCGCCCGCAAGGAAAAGCGGCGGACCAAGAAGGCCGCCAAGTCGGGCAAACCCGTCCCGGCGTGATCCCCATGGCCGCCTCCGACCGTCCCCGCCTCATCGGTCTGACCGGGACCAACGGCACCGGCAAAGGCGAGGCCGCGGCCTTCCTCGTGAGCCGCGGCTACGAATACCACTCGCTGTCCGACGTCATCCGCGACGTCCTCGCGGCCGAGGGCCTCGAGCCGAGCCGCAACAATCTCATCCGCAAGGGCAACGCCCTCCGCCGCGAAGGCGGGCCCGACGTGCTCGCCCGGCGGATCGTAACCAGGATCCGCGGCCGGGCGGTGATCGACAGCATCCGCAACCCGCTCGAGATCGAATTCCTGCGGACGCAGCCCGGCTTTATCCTCATCGCCCTGGACGCGCCGCCCGCGCTCCGGTTCGAGCGCGTAGCGAAGCGGGGCCGGAACGAATCGGCCCCGGACCTCGCCGCCTTCCTCCGGAAGGAGGCTGAGGAGAACGGCTCGGACCCGGACGCCCAGCAGCTCGGCCGGTGCATGGCCCTGGCCGACCGAATCCTCATCAACGATGGGACCCTGGACGACCTGCACCGCAAACTGGAGGAGCTCCTATGACCACGCCCCGCATTTCGAAGGAAGAGTACTACCTGGGCATCGCCCGGGAGGTCGCCCGCCGGAGCACCTGCTTCCGCCGCTCGATCGGGGCGATCATCGTCCGTGACGATCAGATCATCTCCACGGGCTACGTCGGGGCCCCGCGCAAGACCCGGGACAGCGTCGAGCACGGGTTCTGCCTGCGCGACCGGCTCGGCATCCCCCACGGCCAGCGCTACGAGCTCTGCCGCAGCGTCCACGCCGAGCAGAACGCGATCATCAACGCCGCCCGGGCGGGCGTGAGCCTCCTCGGCGGCGACATGTACATCTTCGGGACGGCCATGGAGGGCGGGGCGGCCATCAACGCCTTCCCCTGCTTCATCTGCAAGAAGATGATCCTCAATGCCGGCCTGACCCGCGTCGTCTGCTCGACCGCCGCCGGCGCGCCGGCGATCTTCACGATCGAGGAGTGGGCGAGGGCCTGGCGCGAAGGAGACATCCTCGATGACACCCACCAGTACGGCTCATAGCGCGCGCCGCGGAGGGGTCCGCCTCCTCCCCGCGGCCGCCGTCCTGGCCGCACTCCTCGCTCCCGCCGCCGGGGGCCAGGCCGATGGGAGCCTCCTCCAGCTCCTCGGGATCACCGCCTCCCCCGAATCCGTCGACTACGTCGTCGACAAGACGCAGTTCCAGCTCCACACCCTCCTCACCGAGCAGCGCCACCCCAAGACCTGGTCGCTCGGGGAGAGGATCGCCGCCGACACGGAGGCCGGCCTGCGGATGCTCGTCGCCGTGGACGAGGACGTGGCCGCCCGGCTGGAAACGCTCGCCGGAGAGAAGGCCCTGCTGGATCAACTCGTTTCCGAGATCGAATCCGCCGTCCTCGGCAAGCGGAAGATCTACGTCTACGGCTGCGGGGCGACCGGCCGCCTGGCGAAGCAGATGGAGAGCACGTTCTGGCGCCCGTTCTGGAAGAAGGTCCAGGCCGAGCCCGACCTCTGGGCCAAGGTCCAGGCCGCGGTCGGCCGGGACGTCGGAGACCGGCTCATCGGCGAAATGACGGGCGCGGACCGGGCGCTCATCAGTTCGCTCGAGGGCTTCGAGGACCTCCAGCTCATCGGCCGCCTCCAGCTCAAGGACCGCGCCGTAAAGAAGGGCGACCTCGTCATCGGCGTCACCGAGGGCGGCGAGACGTCCTCGGTCATCGGGACCGTCCTCGGGGCGCTCGAGCAATGGCGGGCGGAGGCCGGGTTCGACCCGCGCGAGAGCCGCAAGAAGATCTATTTCATTTACAACAACCCGAACGACAAGCTGATGCCGTTCGAGCGGAGCCGCCGGGTGCTCGAGGCGGACGGCATCACCAAGATCAACCTGACGACCGGGCCGCAGGCCATCACCGGTTCGACCCGGATGCAGGCCACGACGATCGAAACGTACGTCGTCGCGAGCGCCCTCCAGACGGCGGCGGAGCGCGTGCTGCGCCGGTCGCTCGGGAAGAAGGACATGGCCCGGCTGGGATTCGCCGCGGAGACGGGGATCGAGGCCCGCCTGCGGAGGTTTCCGGCGCTCCTCCGGGAGATCAAGAATAACGTCCCGGCCCTCGCGCGTTTAACGAACCTCGAGGCCCAGGCGTATGCGGCGAACAAATTTTCGACCTATTTCGCCAAGCGGGGTCTCATCACCGTTTTCATCGACAGCACGGAGCGGAGTCCCACCTTCCGGCTCTATCCGCTGGACACCGTCGCGGAGCCGGCCCGGAAATGCTGGATCCAGGTCTGGACCGAGGCGCCGGACGCGAAATCCGCCTGGCGGGCGTTTCTCGGGCGGCCGTTCCGGGGGCTGGGAGCCGACATCTATCGAAAGCCGTTCGAGGAGCAGATCGAAGATCCTTATCTTAAAGATAAGGCCTTGGCCAGCCTTGAGAAAGCGGGCGACGCCCAGGCGCTCCTCTACGACTTCTCGTTCGCCGAGCCCAATACGAAGAAGCGCGGACTGAAGGCGGGCGACGTCGGCGTGGCCGCGCTCCTGCCCGGGGAAATCAGTGGCCTCCGGGACGCGAGTTCCGCGTTCCGCAGGTTCGCCGACCTGGCCGCGAGGAGCGGCGCGGGATTGGGGCTCATTGTGATCGCGGAAAAGCCGGCCAAAGGCGCCGTCGCCGCGCCCGATCCGGCCGCGGCCCTGGGGCCGTCAAAAGCGCCGCGGGTCGTGGTCCGGCTCGAAGTCGCCGGCGACAACGATCCTTTCGGCCTCGATGCGCAGATCGCCTTGAAGATAGCGCTCAACGCCCACTCGACGGCGGTCATGGCCAAGCTCGGCAAGGTCGTCGGCAACACGATGACCAACGTCAGCCCGTCGAACCTCAAGCTCATCGGCCGGGCGACCTACCTCATCCAGCTCCACGTGAACGACATCCTAGCCGCGCCCGGATGGGTCCGGCAGAACGGCGTCCGGAAGCCGATCTCCTACGGCGAAGCGAACGCAGTCCTCTTCGACTCCATCGCCTTCATGAAGGAGCGGGCGCAGGACGTCGGGCAGGCGGCCGAAGTGCCGCTTTCGATCGTCCGCATCCTGGAATCGATCCGCCAGAAGCGCGGCCTCTCCGCCGACGAGGCGCTGGAGATCGTCAAGAAGCCGGGACTGGCGGCGTATCTCGCGGGATTGAAGTAGAAACGGAGCGTGTCATCCCGAGGCCTTTGCCGAGGGATCTCCTTTGCCTCGGAGGGTGAATCGTTCAGAAGAGGGGATCCCTCGCAAGGCCTCGGGACGACGATTCGTTCTCAGCCGATCGGCGGGGCGTTCGTCACGCCGAAGCACGGGTCGACGTAGGGTTGTTTCTCTTTGCGGGACTTCTTCTTCCCGTTGCCGTTCCCATTGGCGGCGGGCTGGACCTGGGGATAGGCGTACATCTCGTTCTGGAAATTCCGCATGACGACCTGGTCATCGTTCATCGTCTGGATGTACTTCGGCAGGACAGGGATCTTCCCGCCGCCGCCCGGCGCGTCGATGACGAAGTACGGAACGGCGAGCCCCGAGGTCCAGCCGCGGAGCGCGTCCATGATTTCGATGCCCTTCTCGACCGAGGTCCGGAGATGGTCCGTGCCCTGGACGAAGTCCGTCTGGTAGATGTAGTACGGCCGGACGCGGGCGCAGAGGAGCTTCTGCATGAGCCGCCGCATGACCAGCGGGTCGTCGTTGACGCCCTTGAGCAGGACGGTCTGGCAGCCGAGCGGGATGCCGGCGTCGGCCAGGAGGCCAAGGGCCGCGTTCGCCTCGGGCGTGAGCTCGTCGGGGTGGTTGAAGTGGACATTGACGTAGAGCGGGTGGAACTTCTTGAGCATGGCCGCGAGCTTCGGCGTCACGCGCTGCGGCAGGAAGCACGGCACGCGGGTGCCGACGCGCAGGATCTCGAGATGGGGAATGGCCCGCAGCGAGCCGAGGATGTGCTCGAGACGGTCGTCGCTCAGCATCAGCGGGTCGCCGCCCGAAACGATGACGTCCCGGATCTCGGTGTGGGCACGGATGTAGTCCAACCCGTCTTCGATGTAGCGGGGGTGGATCTTGCTCGGGTCGCCGACCTTCCGCTTGCGGGTGCAGAACCGGCAATACGAGGCGCAGCTGTGCGAGACGAGGAACAGCAGCCGGTCCGGATAGCGGTGGACGATGCTCGGCACCGGCGAATTCTGGTCCTCGAGGAGCGGGTCGGCCACCCCCGAATTTCCCTTGAGCTCGGCCTTGTCGGGCACGATCTGGCGATAGATGGGATCCCCCTTGTGCTTGATCAGGTTCGCATAATAGGGCGTGATCTGCACCTTGAAAACGCGGGCAACCTTCCGAACTTCGTCAACATCCAGGCCGAAACGTGCGGCGATCTCCTCGGGCGTTCTCAAGCTGCCCCTCAATATCTGCGGCCATTCGTCCATCGTCCTGACTCCTTTACACCAGTCGCTTGATATAAATGACCCGGTCATCTCCGTCCTGGTAATAGTCCGGGATGCGGGCGATCTCTCGATAATTCAGTCCCAAATAAAACCGGCGGGTCGGATCGTATTTCGGCGTCGAGGAGGTTTCGATGATGATCAGCCGCCCCCCGATCTCCCTGACCCGGCCCTCGAGCCATTCGACGAGCCTCCGACCGTAGCCTTTGCCCTGGTGGCGGGGCGAGACGGCCATCCAGTAGAGGTCGTAGGTGCCGACGGTCATGGCGGTCTCGCCCCAGGTCAGGTAGCCGGCGACGTCGTGTTCGTCGCTCTCGATGACCACGACGTCGTAGTCCTTCTGGTCCGGGTGGTTGAGGTAGACGTCGATCAGCTCCTCGGCGACGTGGACTTCCTCCGGCCGGAAAAAGGCCGTGGCCTCGATGAGCTCCATGACGACACTCTTGTCGGACCTCGCCATCGGCCGGATCATGTCTTCACCTTCCGGGCCAGGGTCTTGTTGATCAGCTTCTGCCAGAAGGTCTTGTACTCGATGCCGGCCGCGGCCAGGGCCCGGACATAGCCGGCGTTGAGGCTGATGTCGGGATTGGGGTTGACCTCGAGGATGTAGAGCTTGCCCTTCTTGTCCATCCGGAAATCGATCCGGGCGTAGTCGCGGCAGCCGACGGCCTGGAAGGCCTTGACCGCCGCTTCCTGGAGCTTCGCCTTCAGCCCGTCCTCGATCGGGGCCGGGCAGATCGGCGGCGTGGACGTATAGAGGATGTCGTCGGTCAGCCACTTGGCCTCGTAGCACAGGATGTGGGTCTGCCCCTCGGGCATCTTCGAGAAATCGATCTCCGAGACCGGGAGCGCCTCGGGTTTGCCGTCGTCGAACACGGCCACGTTGAACTCGCGGCCCTCGATGTAGGCCTCGACGAGGGCCGGCTGCTCATAGATGTCGAGGATCCGCTGGACCTGTTTGGCCAGGCCTTCGGCGTCGGTGACGACGGACTCGGGGCTGATCCCGAGGCTCGCGTCTTCGGTGTTCGGCTTGACGATCGCCGGGAACGGGAAGTCGAGCTTCGCGTCCGGCGCGTCGACCAGCTTGGCCGGCGCGGTCGGCAGGCCGCACGACTTGAGCACGGCCTTGGTCTTGAACTTGTTCAGGCAGAGGGCCAGCGTCCGGGAATCGTTCCCGGTGAAGGCCACGTCCAGCAGTTCGTAGGCCGCCGCCACGTTAGCTTCGAGTTGGGGATAGCCGGCGAAGGCCTCGCAGAGGTTGATGATGACGTCGGCTTTGAGGTCCTTGAGCCGGTTGAGGAAGCTCATGAAGCTCTTGTGCAAGGGGAGGATGAAGGCCGTGTAGCCGAGCTCGGTGACGGTCGCCAGGACCTCCTTGGCCGTCTGCTCAACGGATTCCTCCGAGGCCCGCTCCTGCTTCCGGGCGGTGAGCGGGTCGTAGGCGTTGTAAGCGATGCCGACCAGAACGTTCTTCTCTTTCATCGGGCTCATGCGCGCCCCCGCGTCGCCCTGACGGCGGCCGGGCCGCCGATCCCGTAACGGGCCGCGGCTTCGTCCGCGACCCGGAGGATCAGGTCGGTGTAGGAATAGCCCGCGGACCGGGCCGCCTTGGGCAGGCAGGAATTGTCTTCGGGCTTGGGCAGGATCCCCGGCAGAGGGTTGACTTCGAGGATGTTCGGCTCGCCGTCGCCGTCGAGTCGGACGTCGATGCGGCACCAATCCTTGATCCGGAGGATCCGGCAGGTCGCCGCCGCGAGCTTCTCGATCTTCGTCCGCAGCGCGGCCGGGATCGGGGCCGGGCACTTGAAGATCTCGAGCGGATTGTCGGGCGTGTCCCAGATCCACTTGGCCTCGTAGGAGTAGATCGGCCGGGCGCCCGGCGGAAGGAGGCCATGGTCGATCTCGACGATCGGCAGGACCTCGTAGCGAGGGACGTTGCCCAGGACGCCGACCGTGAACTCGCGGCCGTCGAGGAACCGTTCGACGATGACCGGCTGCCGGTAGAGCGTCGTCACTTCGCGGACACGGGCGACGAGGTCCTCGCGCCGGTCGACGACCGAGCTGTCCTTGATCCCCTTGCTCGACCCTTCATAGAGAGGCTTGACGATCGCCGGCAGACTGATGTCCGCGGGCGGTTCGACGCCGGGCTCGACGATCCAGAATTCGGGATTGCGGACCTTGTGGTAGGAGAGGATCTCCTTGGCCCGCGATTTGTCGAGGCAGATGCCGAGCGTCAGCGGATCGGATCCGGTGTGGGGCAGGTCGAGGACTTCGCAGAGCGACGGGATGTGGGACTCGCGATTGGGGCCGAACAGGCGCTCGGAAATGTTGAAGACGAGGTCCGGCTGCGTTTCGCGCAGATGGTCGAACGCGAAATCGTCGGATTCGATGGGGATGACGTCGTGCCGAGTGGCGAGCGCGGCTCGAACCGCCTCGATCGTTTCGTCGGAATCGCACTCGGCGAGGAAATCGGGTGGAGGTTCGTCCTCCTCGTCCCGCTTGTCGTCGGCCAACCGGCGGCTCAGCGATGAAGCCATGCCTGCTTTCGAGCTGTAAAGCAACGCGATCTTCATCGCAGCGTTTCTCGGCTTCGCCTGAGAAATTCGTAGGTTCCCAGCGTGGTCAACATTTTATTCCGGACGTTCCATTTCGGTATTTCGTTCTCGTTCCTTGTTCTATTTATATCCCTTTTTTTCCAAATGTCAATAGGTTTTCCCTAAAAAGATACAATTAGTAGGGGGAAGAGGCGAATCGACCCCCTAGGAATAGATCTGTAAAACAACTTGACATTTCAGAGCATGAAGGCCGGGAAGAGGTAAGAAGCCCGGGGGTCGAGCCGCAGCCGCCGGGCGCGCTCTTCGAGCGGCCGGTAGGGCGAGCGGTAGTCGCTCGGCGGGGTCAAAAAGAGAATATGGCAACCGGCCTCGATGAGGTCGGCGATGGAAGCGGGGTCGAGGAGCGCGTCCACGTGAAGAACGACGCCGGCTCCGGCCGCGCGCGCGGCCCGAGCGCAGTCGGCAAGGAGCGCGACGTCGGCGTCCGCGGCGAGGCTCCGGCCGTCGATGTGGACCCACGCGCCGCTCCGGGCGAGGTCTTCGAGCGCGGCGACGAGAGCGCCGTGATGGTAATATCCGAATCTCGTTCCGCCCTTCGCGCAGGCATTCGACAGCGCGTCGAGCGCGGCGAAATCGCGGGCCGCTTTCACGTTGGACGCGTAGAGGAGGAGCCCGCTCCGGCCGAGCTCGAGCAGATCGGCGAACGGCACGGGCGACTCCCCTTCCTTAGTAAGGAAGGGGCCGTGATGGAAATGGGCGACACGGGCGCCGCCTTTTCCGGCGGCGTTCGAGACGAGCGCGAGGTCGTGCGCGTTCCGCCCGGCGCAGTCGGAAGTGAAGATCTCGGCGCCGGCCGCGCCGAGCCATTCGAGCTCGGGAACGGACAGCTTTCCGGAATCGATGAGCTTCAGGGGATCGCCGGACCCGCGGCGGGACTTCGCCGCGTCGCGCAGCGAGGGAAAATCCGCCTGGTCGTCACGGACGACCTGGTCGTCGCAGACAACTCGGTTGGCGCGGCCAACCTGGTTGTCGCAGACAACCTGGTTGTCGCAGACGGCGGCGCCTCCCACGTCGGCGGGACGGGCGGCGGCGGAAGCGCCTGGCGTTTCCATTCCGGTTCGTTCCATTTCGTGTCGCGTGTCGTAAAAAAATCGGCCTGAAGTTCGCTAAATGGTAGCGCCACCCCGCGCTTATGTCAAGGCAAAACACGCTTTCCGCTTGAAAACAGGGCCGAAAACCGCTATAACCTTCTCATCCCCGCGAAAGAATCGGGAAAAATGAGATTGCAAAATTGGCTGAACACGACTCCGGACGCGGCCGGCGGCCGTCCGTTTCTCGTCCTGGCCGAGTTCGTGCCCGGTCCCGGCCACGACCTGAAGAATTTCGAGCGGTTCCTGAAAGGCTATCGGGAAAAAGGCGGCTCGCTGCCCGCGGACGTCCGGCTGGCCGGCGTCACGATCCCCCAGAGCCCGAGCGGGACGGCTTCGCTCAGCCCGGCCGACATCTATTCCATCCTCCGGGCGCAGGACCTCTGGAGCGACCTCGACGTCGTGCCCCACGTCACGGCCAAGGACCACAACCTTGAGGGCCTCAAGACCTACCTCCTCGGCCTGGCAAAGCTCGGCCTCGAGTCCGTGCTCGCCCTCACCGGCGACAAGCCCGCGTCCGGCACGGGGATCTTCGACGTGGATTCCATCGGCCTCATTGAACTCATCCAGGAGCTGAACGTCGAATCCTATCAGCGCGTGCCGCCCGGCGCCTACGGCCGCGCCCCGCAGTTCTTCACGCTCGCCGCGGTCTCGCCCTTCAAGTATACCGAAGGCGCGACGAGGCAGCAGTACTACAAAATGGCCCGCAAGATCCGGGCCGGCGCCGGCGCGCTCATCACCCAGCTCGGGTGGGACGGACGCAAGAGCGAGGAGCTGTTCCGATACATGCGCGAGGAAAACCTCCGCGCTCCGGTCTTCGGCAACGTCTACCTCCTTACCACGGCGACGCCCGCGCCGCGCCTGATGCACGAGGGGAAGCTCTTCGGCTGCGTCGTCACGAAAGCGCTCTTCGCCAAGGTCACGCGCGAATCGTTCGCCGACCACGTCGAGCGGACCGCCCAGCAGGTGGCCATGTACCGCGACCTCGGGGCCGCGGGCGTGGACGTCGGCGGGCTCCCCGACTTCGACACGCTGGTCCGGATCCTAGCCCGGGCTGGGGAGATCGGGGCCGATTGGCGGCGGTTTCGGGACAATCTGGACTTCGGGGTGAAGACGCTCCCGGGCGGCAAGCCGGGATTCTATCTCTATGATGAAAGCGGCGCGCGCCGCCTCCCGCCGCGGCCGAAGCCGCCGGCCGGCAAGCGGCTGTTCGACGCCATGCACCGGACGGTCCTCACGCCCGGCCGGGGATTGCATCCCGCCGCAAAAAGGATTTTCGGCTCGAGCCGGCAGCTGCGCCAAGGCGCGGGCGGCCTGTACATGGCCTTCTTCGCCGCGGAGAAGGCCGCCAAGACGCTCCTCTACGAATGCGAAGAATGCGGCGACTGTTTCCTCCCCGAGAACTTCGGCCTCTGCACGCTGGGCAAGTGCGCCAAGGGTCTGCCGAATCCGCCCTGCGGCGACGCCGACCCCGACGGCCGCTGCGGCCACGACCGGACGCGGACCTGCGTCGGCGAGCTCATCTTCGAGGCCGCCGCGTCCGAGGGCCCGGCCGGCCTCGAGAAGCTCGCCCGGCTCATCAATCCGCCGCGCGACGCGGCCCTGGCCGACACGTCGTCGATCCTCAACTATCTCTTCGAAAAAGACCACGCCCGAAAATACCCCCTGATCCAGATCGGAGAGAACATCCACGCCAGCATTCCGCGGCCGGCGGCCGCGATGAAGGAGCTCCTGGCCGCGGGGCCGGGCGCCTTCGACCGGCCGAGCGCGGCGCTCGACTACATCATTTCGCTCATCACCTCCCAGGCCCGCCACGGCGCGGACTACCTCGAAGTGAACGTGGACGCCTTCGGCGAGAAGGACCCCGCGCTCACGGCGCGGATGATCCGGGACTACGTCCGCCTCATACGGCGCCACGGAGACGGCGTCCCGGTCTGCGTGGACAGCGGCGTCTCCGAGGTCCTGAAGGCGGGGCTCGAAGCCTGGTACGAAGGCGCTCCCGCCGGGATCGCGCTTCCGCTCCTGAACTCGGTCAAGACCTACACCATGGACGCCGTGCTGCCGCTGCGAAAGGACCATCCGTTCAAGTTCATCGGGCTCCTTGTGGACATCCAGTCTACCGGGTCAGAAGGGTCCTATTACGGCATCGACGAGCTCGCGGCCATGGCCAAGTCCATCTTCGAAGCGGCCACGGGCCGCTACGGCTTCCGGCCGGGCGACATCTTCTTCGATTCGACCGTCTTTCCCTTGGCCATCGACATGCCCATGACGCCCGATACGCCCGGATACACCTACCGCACCTTCGAGACCATCCGCCGCCTCAAGGCCGATCCGGCGATGAAGGGCGTCCATTTCTCGCTGGGCATCACCAACGCCGTCCGCGATCTCCCCGGCCGCCGGACGGGCGTCTGCCGGGCCTATCTGGCCAAGGCGATGGAATACGGGCTGGACGCCGGGATCGTGAACGTCATGCACGATTACGGCAAGCGGCCGGCCGCGGCCGACCTTCGGACGTTCGTCGAGGCCTTCGCCGCGCAGGACGGGTCGGCCGAGGCGGGCCAGCGGGCGATCACGGCCATGATGGATTTCTGCAAGGCCAACCGCAAGGCCAAGGACGTCCCCTGCGGGTGAGGGCCGGGGAGCGGACCGGATCATGACACGGAGCATCGTCCTCTTCTCGGGCGGGATCGATTCCACGACCGCTCTCTACTGGACCCGGACCAAAGCGGACGACGTCCGCGCCCTGACCTTCGACTACGGACAGCGCCATAACGTCGAGGTCCGGATGGCCCGGGCGACGGCCCGCCGGCTCGGTGTCCCGCACACGGTCCTGAAAATCGATTTGACCCAGATCGGCGGTTCGGCCCTGACGGACAGGACGGTCGCGCTGCCGCGCTATAGAAAAGTCCCGCCGCTCGCGTCCAGTCCGCCCGCGACGTATGTGCCGTTCCGCAACGGGATCCTGATTTCGCTCGCCGCGGCCTGGGCCGAGGTCCATGGCGGCACGGAGATCGTCTGCGGGTTCAACATCGTCGATTCGCCCGCGTACCCCGACACGCGCCCCGCGTTCGTCCGGGCCATGCAACGCGCGGTCGCCACGGGGACGACGGCGGCGTTCGGCGGGCCGGGCATCAGGATCACGGCCCCGTTCGTCCGCATGAAGAAATCCGCGATCATCCGCCTCGGGCTCTCGCTCGGCGCGGACTATTCGCATTCGGTCACGTGCTACGCGGGCGCGGAGCGGCCCTGCGGGGCGTGCTCGGCCTGCCTGCTGCGGGCCCGCGCCTTCGCCGAGGCCGGCGTTCCCGACCCGCTCCTCGTTCGTCTGAACAAAGGAGGCCGCCGATGAGCTGGACCCTTCGCGTCCGGGACAAATTCCAGGCCGCCCACTTCCTGCGCGGCTATCAAGGCCGGTGCGAGAACATCCACGGCCACACGTTCGAGGTCGAGGTCGCGATCGACGTCAAGGCGCTCGACGCCATCGGCCTCGGGATCGATTTCGCCCTGATCAAGAAGACGCTGACCGAAGCGCTTCCCGACCACACCCTCCTCAACGACATCTACGAGTTCAACCCCTCGGCCGAGAACATGGCCCGCCGCCTGTTCGAGGAGCTCGGGAAGTCCCTGCCGGTCAAAGAAGTCACGGTCTGGGAATCCGAGGATGCCTCAGCCACCTACTCTGAAGATCTCTGAGATCTTCCCCTCGGTCCAGGGCGAAGGCCTGCGCCAGGGCGAACCGACGATCTTCGTCCGCTTCGCCGGCTGCAACCTGCGCTGCGCGTTCTGTGACACGAAATACGCCCGGACCGGCGGGACAAAAATCACGGTCGAGAGGATTGCGGCTCGGGTCGCGGCCGTGGGCAAAAAATTTCCGGCTTCGTGGGTCGCCCTCACGGGAGGCGAGCCGTTGGTCCAATATTTGGGCGCCCTGATCCGGCGCCTGCGTACGGACGGCTTTCGCATCCAGGTCGAGACCAACGGGACGATCTACCGGCCCTGGCCGGTGGACTGGCTCACGGTTTCGCCCAAGCCCCGCCGCTGGTCCTATGACCCCCGCTTCCGGCGGAGGGCCGACGAAGTCAAGCTCGTCGTCACGAAATCGCTCACGCCCGCCGTCGTGGCCCGCCTTCGCCGGGAATTCCCGGCGCGCGTGCCCATCCTTCTTCAACCCGAATCGAACGCCGCCTGGAGTCGGGCCCGGGGACGCCGCCTCCTCGAGGAAGCGCTCCGGGACGGCCTCGAGAACATCCGGGTGACGGTCCAGCTGCACAGGATCTACGGGCTGCGCTGATATTATGACCCTCACCCCCCTGGTAAGCGCGCCGACGGGCCGGCCGGGAATCACGGCCGCCGGGGACTACGAGAAGGACATCGTCATCTGGAACGGCCGCCTCGTCCGCGGACCGAAGGGGGCCCGGTGAGCTTCGGGAAGATCGGGACGCTGGCCCGGACGCGGATCGACGGCCCGGCCGTCCGCGGAAGGCTCGCGGAGGAAAAGGGCGCTCGCCTTGGGTTGCGCCCTCTTCGCCCTGGGCATCGGCGTCGGCATCTTCACCCGCAACGGGTTCCGGAGCGCGCCCGAGGCCTACGAATACGGCGCGGGGCCGCGCTTTGCCGACATCTTCGCCCGCGAGTCGGAGTTCGTCGGCAATTACGGCGCCCAGTTCTATTTCGGGAGCTATCGCCTGGTCCACGGCGACACGAAACAGGCCCTGGGGTATTTCGAGAGAGCCCTACCGCTCGCCCGCAGCTTCACCGAACGGAAGTCGACGGAGATGAGGATCAAGGCGTGCCGGGCGAAGCTTCAACGGTAGCGGACGAAAAACCGGTAGCCCGACCGCGTCAGATAGACACCCGTCAGGAGGACCGCGGCGCCGATGAGCTGCCGCGAGCGGAAACTCTCGCCCAAGATGAGCGTCGCGAACAGGGCGGTGAACACGGGCGTGAGGTTGTTGTAGATCGCCGTCTTGGCGTTCCCCACCTTCTTCACCGAGTTGTACCAGATCAGGTATCCGAGGACGAACCCGAACAGGGACGACAGGACAATCATCGCCCAGGTCCGGACGGAAACGCGGGCCCAGGGCACGGCCAGAACGTCCCCCGCCGCGAAGGGAAGATAGACGAGCGCGCCGGCCCAGACCGTGAAGGCCGAAAATTTGAGGGGCGACATCCGCTCGAGGAAAGGCTTGGAGAACACGGTATAACAGGCCCAAAGGATCGTCGCGCCGAAAATGGCGAGATCGCCCTTGAAGTTCGCGGTCGAGAACCGGAGGCCGCCGTTCCCCCCGGCGATGACGAGATAGATCCCGCCGAACGAAATCAGGATGCCGAGCCAGGCGGCCCAATGGATGCGTTCGATCCGGAGGACGGCGCTCAGGAGGGCGACGAAGACCGGCGAAACCGAGAGGATGAGCGAGGTGTTCGAGGCCGTGGTCAGGCTCACGCCGTGGATGAAGAGGATCTGGTAAAGCGCGTTGCCGGCGATGCCGACCGCGGCCAGCCCCAGGATGTCGCGCCGCTCGATCCGGAACTTGTCGCGGGAGAGCGCAACCAAGATGACGAAAATCGCGGCCGTGATGAACAGCCGCATCCCGTTGAACCCGCCCGGCGAGAGCTCGCGCAGGGCGATTTTGATGATCGAGAAGTTGATCCCCCACATCACCACCGCGGCGAGCATCAGGGCGTCGCTCGGGCCGAAGGCCGAGCCGTTGGCGCGGGGACCGGGGGCGGGATCTGTCATCGGCCCGTCAAGAGAGGATGGGGACGCGTCTCCGGGAGAGGACTCGGGGCGGTGCCTATTTCGGCGCCTTCCGGGCGCGGGGGTACCGCGCTTCGATGACGGACGAGATGCCTCCTCGGGGACGGAATGAGCCGACGACGGACGCACGGACAGGCTTCGAGGCCCGGGCCACGTCTTCCAGGATCCGGTTCACGGCGTTTTCGTAGAAAATGCCCAGGTTGCGGTAGGCGAGGGCGTATTCCTTCAAGGACTTGAGCTCGAGGCAGCGGCCGCGGGGGACGTAACGGATGACGATCGTCCCGAAGTCGGGCAGGCCCGTCTTGGGGCAGACCGAGGTGAATTCCGGGATCTCGACCGTGATTTCGTAGTCGGGAAACTGGTTGGGGAACGTTTCGAGGGCCGGCAGGCGGGCGTCGAGGCCGGCCCGGGCCTCTTTTACGGAATAGCAGCTCATGATCTTTTCCTCCCGCAAAAGTTCGGTTATAGTATAGAAGGATCGGCCCGAAATATCCAGCCGGGACGGGCCGCATCCCGAAAGGAGTCCGCCGTGTCCGAACGCCGATCCAAACCGACCTATCTCTACGGCCCCGTGCCTTCGCGGCGCCTCGGCTACTCGCTCGGCGTCGACATCCTCCCCTTCAAGACCTGCTCCCTCGACTGCGTCTACTGCCAGCTCGGGGCGGAGCCGAAAACGACCGTCCGGCGCGCGGAATTCGTCCCGGCCCGGGCCGTGCTCGCCCAGGTCCGGAAGGCGGTCGCCTCGGGGCAGAGGATCGACGCGATCACGTTTTCGGGCTCCGGGGAGCCGACCCTGAACTCCGGGATCGGGACGATCATCCGGGGCATCAAGCGCTCGACCCGAATCCCGGTCGTGGTCCTGACCAATAGCTCCTGCCTGGCGAGCCCCGGCGTCCGGCGCGATCTGCGGCAGGCCGACATCGTTGTGCCGTCGCTCGACGCCGCCGACGAGGCCGTCTTCCGGAAGGTCAACCGCCCCCATGCCGGCCTGACCGCGGCCAAGATCGTGGCCGGGCTCGCGGCCTTCCGCCGCGAGTTCCAGGGCCAGATCTGGCTCGAGATCATGCTCGTCCGGGGCGTCAACGACGGGCCGCGCCACCTGCAGAAGCTGAAGGCCGCCGCCGCACTCATCCGGCCCGACCGGATCCAGCTCAACACCGTCGTCCGGCCGCCGGCCGTGAAATCGGCCCGGCCGCTCGGACCGGCGGAGATGGAGAAAATCCGAAAGGTCTTCGGCGAAAGCGCGGAGATCATCGCCGATTTCAACGCTACCGCCCGGCCCGGGGCCCCGGCCGCCGTCGACGCCGAGGCGGCCGTCCTGGCCGTCGTCGGCCGGAGACCGGTCACGACCCGGGACCTCGCCCTTTCGCTCGGCGGGTCGGTGGAAGAGGTCGGGGATTTGCTCGAGGGGCTGGGGTCGGCCGGAAAGATCAGAGCCGTCGTCCATCACAAGAAAGTCTATTGGGAGAAGGTCTAATCTTTTATTTTCCGGGCAAATGTGATAACAATTATCCTTTAATTAATTCTTTCGCCGAATCCGAAATCATAGCCGAGCCGTGCGGCTCGGGCCGCGAGACCGGCGGCGCCGCGCGAAGCTCAAAGGAGTCGAGAATGCTGGACATGACCCACTTCCCCAAGGCGACGAAATACTGGCACCAGGGGAAGATCCACGACTGGTCCGAAATCATCGTCCATCCGATGGCCCACGGCCTCCACTACGGCACCATCGTCTTCGAAGGCATCCGCGCCTATCCCACGGCCAAGGGGCCGGCCATCTTCCGCCTGCCCGAGCACAACGAGCGGTTCTTCTATTCGGCCGGCGTGGCCCGCATGGTCCCGCCCTACGACGCCGCCCAGGTCACCGCCGCGATCAAGCAGACCGTCCGCGAAAACAAGCTCGACTCGTGCTACATCCGGCCGCTGTTCTACTATGCCTACGGCAACATGGGCCTCGTGCCCAAGGCCTGCCCGGTGGAGCTCCTCGTCGCCGCCTGGGAGTGGAAGGCCTACCTCGGCGAAAAGGCCGACGCCGGCACCTCGGTCTACATCCTCCCCCAGCGCCGGATCCACCGCAGCCAGGTCGACATGAAGGCCAAGCTCGGGGGCATGTACGTCCTGTCGACCATCGGCGGGATGGAAGCCCGGGCGGAAGGCTGCGACGAGGCCGTCTTCCTGAACCTCGAGGGCCGCGTGGCCGAAGGCCCGGGCCAGAACATCTTCGTCGTCAAGAACGGCATCGTGAAGACCAACGACCGTTCCGAGTCCATCCTCGAGGGCATCACCCGGACGAGCATCCTCGAAGCGGCGGCCGACATGGGGATGAAGACCGCGGTCGGGCCGATCGCCAAGGAGGAATTCCTGGGCGCCGACGAAGCCTTCTTCACCGGCACGGCCGTCGAGGTCATCCCCATCACCAAGATCACGGACGCCTCCGACCCCAAGGCCGGCAAGAAGGTCAGCCCCGTGTCGATGGGCAAGACCGGCCCGCTGACCGCGGCCCTCCGGGCCCGGTTCTTCGAGATCGTCACCGGCAAGGTGCCCCGCTTCGAGAAGTGGCTGACGTATGTGAATGACTGACGCCCGGCCCGTCCCCTTTTCTACGTGGGCGCGGCGGGGTGTTTTGGCATCCCCGCCCACGCCGATGAGGAGGAGAGCAAACCCATGACCAAATTCATCCCATTGGCCTTGGGCGTCGTCCTGGGCCTTGCGGTCCTGGCCCGGCCGCAGCCGCCCGTGGCCCCGGCGGCGGCCGTCTTTCCCTACAACGCCAGGATCGAGACGCTCGAGAACGGCCTGAAGATCGTCTCCGTCCCCCTCGACAACTCAAACATCATCTCGTATTACACCATCGTCCGCTCGGGGTCCCGGAACGAGGTCGAGCCGGGCAAATCCGGCTTCGCCCACTTCTTCGAACACATGATGTTCAAGGGGACGAAGCAGGTCCCGAAGGCGGCCTACGACGAGTTCCTGAGCCGCCTCGGCGCCGGGACCAACGGCACCACGACCGACGACTTCACCTGCTATTACGTCGTCTTCGCCGGCCGTGAAAATCTCGAGAAAGTCGTGCGGACCGAGGCCGACCGGTTCATCAACCTCGCCTATACGGAGGACATGCTCAAGACCGAGGCCCCGGTCATCGAGGGCGAATATTACGCGAGCGCCTCCAACCCCGACCGGCGCCTCTTCGAGACGCTCCGCGACACCGCCTACGAGAAGCATTCCTACAAGCACACGACCCTGGGTTTCCTGAAAGACATCCAGGACATGCCGAACCAGTACGAATACAGCCTCCTCTACAAGAAGCGCTTCTACGCGCCTGACAACACGATCCTGCTCGTCGCCGGGGACTACGACCACGCCCAGCTGGCCGCATTCGTGAAGAAATACTACGGCGGCTGGCAGAAATCGAACTACGACCTCGTGACGCCGGTCGAGCCGCCCCAAACCCAGGCCAAGCGGAGCGCCGTCGACTGGCCGTCGCGGACGCTGGCCCGTCTCGCCCTCGGCTACCACGGCCCGGCCTTCTCCGACGCGGCGATCGACAAGGCCGCCCTCGACCTGCTGGCCGAGATCTCGTTCGCCCCGGCCTCGCCGCTCTACCAGAAGCTCGTCAACAAAGACCAGACGTGCCAGTCCCTGTCGGCCAGTTTCGCCGACACGCGCGACCCGTCGCTCCTCGTCGTCGCCGCGGTCGTGAAGAACGACGCCGACCTGCCCGGCGTCGAGGCGGAGATCCTCAAGGAACTCGAGCGCGTCAAGACCGAGCCTCCGCCGAATCAAATGCTGGCGGACATCAAGTCTCACCTGAAGTATTCCATGGCCCGGTCGCTCGAGACGACGGACGGCATCGCCGGCACCCTGGCCTTCACCCTCAACCTCACCGGCGACCCCCGGTCGCTGAACAAGCTGTTCGACCTCTACGACAAGGTCACGCCCCGGGACATCCAGGACGCGGTCCGGAAGTATTTCAAGCCCTCGAACGGCACGGTCGTCACCCTGACGGGAGAGGCGGCGAAATGAGAAGCCCCCTGAAAACGATGGCGATCGGTCTCGCGGTCCTTGCCTTGGTAGTAGTGTCGGCCTCCTGCGGCAAGCCGGCCCCTCAAAAACTGGTCCGGGACCTCCTGCCCATCGACGGCCACCCGCTCGTCAGCGTCCGAATTCTGGTCCGGATCGGATCGGCCAACGACCCCTCGGGCCAGGAAGGCCTGGCCCGGCTCACGTGGAGCATGCTCGCCCAGGGCGGCTCGCGTCTGATGAGCCTCCGGGAGATCACCGAAAAATTCACCCCGATGGCGGCCGACCTCACGGTCGACGTGGACAAGGAGATGGCCGTGTTCGCCGGGACGGTCCACCGCGACAACCTGGACCGCTACTACGCCCTCCTGAGGGATATGCTCCTCGACCCCGGGTTCCGCGAGGAGGATTTCGCCCGCCTCAAGGCCGACCAGCTCGCTTTCCTCGAGAAAACGCTGGCCCACAACATGGACGAGCCGTTCGGGAAGGAGATCCTGAATCTGATGCTCTACGACGGCCATCCCTACGGCCATCCCGAGACGGGGACGGCGGAATCGGTCGCCGGCCTGACGCTGGAGGACGTCAAGGCGTTCTACAAGGAGTATTTCGTCCAAGGAAATATCGTCCTGGGATTGGCGGGCGGATATCCGGCGGACTTTCCGGACAAGGTCGCGGCCGATTTCACGAAGCTCCCGGATCGGTTCACGCCGCGGCTGGCCCTGCCGCCGGCGCGCGCGCCCCAGGGGCTCGAATTCGCGATCGCCGACAAGACCACGCCCGCGACCGCAATCTCGATGGGCTTCCCGGTCGCGCTGACCCGGGCCGACAAGGACTTCTTCGCCCTCTGGGTCGCCGGGGCCCATTTCGGCGAGCACCGGCAGAGCCTCTCGCACCTCTATCAAAAGATCCGCGAGGAGCGCGGCCAGAACTACGGCGACTACGCCTACATCGAGCATTTCGTCCAGGGCCGCGACAAGTTCCCGGCCCCGAACCACGCCCGCCAGCAGCAGTATTTCTCCATCTGGATCCGTCCGCTCGCGAATGCGAACCGGCACTTCGTCATCCGCCAGGCCCTGCGCGAGCTGAAGAAGTTCGTCGAGGACGGCCTCACCGAGGAGCGGTTCGAGCTCGTCCGGTCCTATCTCTTGAACTACACGAAGCTCTACACCCAGACGCTCGGCGAGCGGCTCGGCTGGCAGATGGATTCCCGCTACTATGGCTCTGGCGAAGGCGATTTCCTGGTTGCGGCCCGGTCCGCCCTGCCAAAGCTCACCCGGGCCGACGTGAACAAGGCGATCCGCAAATACCTGAACTTCGACAATCTCTGCATCGCCGTCGTGACCCAGGACGCGGAAGCGCTCAAGGCCGACCTCCTGGCCAACACGCCCTCGCCGATCAAGTATGCCAACCCCAACATGCCCCCCGAGGTGCTTCAGGAGGACACGGTCATCCAGAAGTATCCTCTCGCCGTCCGAGGGGACAAGATTAAGATCGCGCCCGCCGCGGATTTCTTCCGGAAAGTCGGGCTGCCGGGGAAATAGGATAGGAAATTCGGGTGGACGACGGATAAAAAGTGAAAAACCCCAAATCCTTCTGGACCCCGCGCGAACGCACGGCGCTCGCCAAACTCGAAACGCCCACCAAACTCCAACAGTGGCTCAACGGCATCGCTTACGACTCCGAGCCGGGCACGGCTTCGCCCCGGCGGGTCATGCGCGAACGGAAGGCCAACTGCTTTGAAGGCGCCCTGTTCGCCGCGGCCGCCCTGCGGTTCCACGGCCACCCGCCGCTCGTCGTCAACATACGTTCGTGGAACGACGACGACCATGTCCTGGCCGTGTTCCGCCGCAACGACGCGTGGGGCTGCGTCGCCAAGTCGAACTTCACCGTCCTCCGCTTCCGCGACCCCGTCTACCGCTCGATCCGGGAGCTCATGATGTCGTACTTCGACGTGTACTTCAATTCGATCGGCCAGAAGACCCTGCGCGGGTACTCCGTGCCGTTCAACCTCTCCCGGTTCGACGGCGACAACTGGATGACGACCGAAGAGGACGTGAGCGACATCGGCGACGCCCTAGACCGAGCGCGGCACTACCCGGTCCTGACCCGGGCCCAGATCCGGGACCTGCAGATCACGGACCCCAACCTGGTCAAGGCCGGCCTGATGGGGGCCAAGGTCGTGGGGCTGTTCAAGCCAAAAACATAGGATCGCGTCTATTTCAGCAGATCGGCGGATATTTCCCGGATCAAGTCCCACGCGGCGCGGACGTGGCGCTCCGCGGTCGTGCGCTGGCCGATGACCATCCGCAGGGTGAACTTCCCGTGCAGGGCGGTGTGGGTGAGATAGATCTTCCCGGTCGCGTTCAGCCGGTCCATGAGCGCCTTGTTCAGCGAGGCGAGCGCCGCCTCGTCCCGGTTGTCGTTCAGCCGGAAACAGACCAAGCCGAAATGGGCGGGCGCCATGAGCTCGAAGCGCGGGTCCGCCTCCACCCAGCTCTTGAAGAGCTGCGCCAGCCGGATATGCTCCCGGACGAAGGCCCGCAACCCCTCCGCTCCGTAAGAACGCAGCACGAACCACAGCTTGAGCGCCCGGAAGCGGCGGCCGAGCTGGATCCCCCAATCGCGGTAGTTCTTGACGTAGGGATCCGCGCCTGTTTTCAGATATTCCGGGTGGATTTCAAAGGTCCGGACGAGCCAGCTCGGCTCCCTGACGAAATACGCGGAGCAGTCGAAGTTGGTCAGCATCCATTTGTGGGGGTTGAAGACGAAGGAGTCGATAGATTCCGCGCCGTCGAGAATCCAGCGCTTCTCGGGGAGGACGGCTGCCGTCCCGGCGTAGGCCGCGTCCACGTGGAGCCAGAGGCCGTGGCGGCGGGCGATCGGCCCGATGGCCGCGAGGGAGTCCACGGCCCCGGAGGAGGTCGTCCCGAGGGTCGCCGCAACGAAGCAGGGCTCGAGCCCGCGGCTCTTGTCGCGGAGGATCGCTTCTTCGAGTCTTTCGGGCCCCATGGCGAATTCGGCGTCGGAGGGGATGAGCCGAAGGTTTTCGCGGCCGAAACCGGCGATCTTGACCCCCTTTTCGACGCTCGAGTGCGCTTCTTGCGAAGCGTAGACGACGAGGGGCCTCTTCAACCCCTTTTCGTTGGCCTCGAAATCCGTCGCCCGCTCCCGGGCCGAGAGGAGGGCACAGAGGGTGGCGGTCGAGGCGGTGTCCTGGATGACGCCGGTCAGGCCCGCGGGAAGACCGAGCAATTGGCGCAGCCATTCGAGAACGGCGTCCTCGAGCTCGGCCGCGGCCGGCGAGGTCTGCCAGATCATGCCCTGGACGCCGAGGCCGGCGGTCAAGAGCTCGGCCAGGACGGATTCGGGGCTGTTGTTGGCCGGGAAATAGGCGTGCCAGCCCGGGTGCTGCCAGTGGGTGATCCCGGGGAGGATGACCGTCTTGAAGTCCTCGAAAATCCGGTCCATGGGTTCGGGCTGTTCGGGAGGAGCGGACGGGATTTGCGCCCGGATCTCGCCCGGCTTGACCCGGGACATCACCGGGAGCGTCCCGACGTTTTCGAAATAGTCCGCCAGCCAATCGACGAATTCATAGCCGTGGTGCCGGAAAAGATCTTTGTCCATGCCGGTTCTCCTCCGCGAATGACGTTCGACAGTGCTTGGCCTTTTTTGAAGCCTCTACGATAGGGGTCGAAAATCGCCCTATCGACCCCGATTATTCTAGTCCAGACCCTGTTTTGAGTCAAAAAGAGCCGCCCGACCCCCTGATTTTCGATCGTTCGATATAAAAAAACGCTGATTCGGCCTGCTTTTCGGCGGCAAAGGAGAGGATTAGGCCTCCCCAAAAGAAAAAATGAAATATTTCAAAATAAATGTTGCGCGAGCTGGTCAACCTGTGTTATAATATTAATAAGTTAGTAAGCGCCCCAAGCGAAAAATCCCTAAAAACCGAAAATTTTTTATCGATATTCTTTGTCCTGCCGCCGTTGACATCCGCCCGGCCTTGGACTATAAATAATCCTCAGGTCACGATACAAGGGAAGTCCGTGAAATACGGACACAGCCCCCGCTACTGTAATCGGGGACGAATCCCGGACGATGCCACGGCCCTCACAGGGTGAGGGCGGGAAGGCCCGGGAGGAGAGCGATCCGAGAGTCAGGAAACCTTGGTTGGACCTCGTTGCCCGTCTTCGTGGGGAAGAGCGGGGCGATTTTTTTTGTCCGAAAACGGCGGGGGCCTCGAATGAGGAGGTCGATCCGCCATGTGGAAACCGTCGTTCATCGGACTCACCGTCGCGGCAGCTCTTGCGGCCGTCCTAGCCGCGGCCCCTGCCGCCGCCCCCTATTTTCCAACCGCTGCGGCCTCCAAAGCCCAGGCCGTTCTGCCAAACCCCCAGCACCAGGTCGTCGTCACGGCCACGCGGATCGAAACGCCCGCCCGCGAGGTCGCGAGCTCCGTCACCGTGATCGCCGGGGCCGACCTCGACCGGACGAAGGCCACGACCGTCCTCGAGGCTCTGCGCGACGTCGCCGGCCTGGCGGCCATCGCCAACGGCGGTCCGGGCTCGGCCGCTTCGATCTTCCTCCGCGGCGCCAACTCGGAGCACGTTCTCGTCATGCTCGACGGCGTGGAGCTCAATGATCCCATGAATCCCTCCCGGTCCTTCGACTTCGCCCACCTGGGCCTCGACAACGTGGAGCGGGTGGAAGTGCTGCGAGGCCCGCAGAGCACGCTCTACGGATCGGACGCGCTCGGGGGCGTCATCAATATCCTGACCCGCCGAGGACAGGGCCGGCCGCGCCTCTCTCTCACCGCGCAGAGCGGGTCGTACGGGACGCTGTCCAACGGCCTGGACTTCGGCGGATCGACGGGCGCCTTCCATTATTCCCTCGGCCTGTCGCAGGTTGCGACCCGGGGATTCTCCGCCTCGTCCTCCGCCTATCCCGGCAACGCCGAGAAGGACGGATACAGGAACCTCAGCCTTGCCGGCCGGGTCGGCCTCGCCCTCAAGAACGGCCTCGAGGCCGACCTCATGGTCCGGGCGGTGTCGGCCAAAACGGACCTCGACAACTTCGGCGGCCCCGGCGGCGACGACCCCAACAACACGCAGCGCTACGACGCGCTCGTCCTCCGCGGCCAGGCCCGAGCGCTCTTCGCCGGCGGTCGCTGGGAACAGAAGCTCGGGCTGTCCTATGTCCGCTCGGCGCGCGACCACGACAACCCCATCGATGGCCTTCATCCCTTCGACGCGGAAAAGGGGACTTATAAAAGCGACCGGGCCGTGATCGACTGGCAGCACAACGTCTTCCTCGCCCCGTCGCACACCCTCACCTTCGGGGCCGACATCAGTCGGGAGCAGGGCGAATCCCAATACACGTCGTGGAGCGCGTACGGGCCCTACGACAGCCCCTTTCCACGGCGGACGGCCGACCAGGCCGGGATCTACGTCCAAGACCAGCTGAAGATCGCCGACCGGTTCTTCGCCACGGTCGGCGCGCGCCTCGACCGCCACAGTCGCGCCGGGACGGCGCTGACTTACCGCCTCGCGCCCGCGTATTTCGTCGAGGCGACGCAGACCCGGCTCAAAGCGACCTTCGGCACGGGATTCAAATCACCCTCGCTTTACCAGCTCTATGCGCCGGGGACGTTCTGGGGGCCGATCGGCAACGCCGCGCTCAAGCCCGAGGAGAGCCGCGGCTGGGACGCCGGCGTGGATCAGCTGTTCCTGGGCGGCGCCCTGACGGCCGGGGCCACCTATTTCCAGGACGATTTCCGGAACCTGATCGACTTCGATTTCAGCCGGGGGTACATCAACATCGGCCGGGCCCGGACACGCGGCGTGGAGGTCTTCGCCGAGGCCAAATCGGCGGACGGCATCCTCGGCCGCGTCTCATACACCAGTCTTGAGGCCAAGGATTTGGATCATGGGGCGGCTCTCCTGAGGCGGCCGAATACAAGGCTCACGGCCCGAATCGACGTCCCGTTCCTGCGCCGCATATCGGCGGGCGTTTCGGCCGCCTACACCGGTGCGCGCCACGACAGGGATTTTTCGAGCTGGGAAGCGCGGGACGTGGTCCTAACCCCCTATGTCCTCCTCGATGCGTCGCTGTCTTATCATCTCGGCGCGGAGACACGGCTTTTTCTCCGGCTCGACAACATCCTCAACGCGAAATACGAGACGGTATACGGCTACGGGACCGCGCGGTTCTCGGTTTATGGGGGCATCAAACTGGGATTGATCTGATTCACTTCAAATGTTCGATCAGGATCTTTATCGCGATCGCCAATAGCACCAAACTCCCCGCGAGCTCGGCCCATCGCCCAGCCCATTTTCCGAGCGCCGGCCCGATCTTTGTCGCGAGCATCGTGATGGCGAATGTTACGAGGCCGATGACCGCCGCCGGATAAAGGATCGGCGTCCGGAGCGCGCCGAAGCTCAGCCCCACGGCCAAGGCGTCCATGCTCGTGGCCAGCGAGAGGACCATGAGCGAGACCCCGCGCGTGACGTCGCCCTCCTTCCGCCCGGATTCCTGCCCGCCCTTGATGAACTCAACGAGCATCTTCCCGCCCACCAGGACGAGCAGTCCGGAGGCGATCCAATGGTCGTAGGCCTGGATGCGTTTCAGGGCGACTTCGCCCGCCGCCCAGCCGACGATCGGCATCAGGAACTGGAACAGGCCGAAGTGAAAAGCGATGCGGAAGCTCTGCCGGCGGTCGAGGCCGCGCTTCGACACGCTGAGCCCGATGGCCACGGCGAACGTGTCCATGGCCATGCCAACCGCGATGCCGAGGACGACGAGGAAATTCATTGGTCCGGTAGACGAAGATATCCAAAGGACCGCGAAAATGCAAGAAGTGTCATCCCGCGCGGAGCGAGGGATCTCCCGGCGGCCGGAGGGGACAACCTTGTAGTCACGCTCTTGCGGGATTGCTTCGTCCCGCCTTTGGCGGGCCTCGCAACGACACGGGCCTTCCCTTGACAACCCAAAATCGCCGCCCTATAGTCTTGGCACAGCATGAAAGCCCTCTTCTTCAACGAGCACGGCGCGTCGGACGCCATGAACATCGGAGAGTTTCGCGTTTCCGTCCATGACCACGGCTCCTACCGCCTCGACGGCGGGGCGATGTTCGGCACGGTCCCCAAAGCGCTCTGGGCGAAGGAGATCCAGGCTGACGCCGAGAACCGCATCAAGCTCGCGACGCGGTCGCTCGTCGTCGAAACCGGAGGGCGGACGTTCATGGCCGATGCCGGAAACGGCGACAAGGGAACAGACAAGTTCAAGGCCATCTTCGACATCCAAAACAGGCCGCCCGCCGAGTCCGGCTTCGATCCGGGGGCGGTGACCGACCTCGTCCTGACCCATCTCCACTTCGACCACGCCGGCGGAGTCACGCGCTTTGCGCCGGCCGGGCCGCCGGACCTGGAACTGTGCTATCCGAAGGCGACCGTCTACGTCCAGGCGGCGAACTTCGAAAACGCCAAAGCGCCCAACGCCCGCGAAAAAGCCTCTTATTTGAAGGAAAATGTCCTGCCGCTCGAAAGCGGGAAACTCCGTTTGATCTACGGTTCCGAGGAGATCCATCCGGGCATCTGGGTCCACCGCTCCGACGGCCACACTCGCGGGCTGCAATGGCTGGAAGTCCGCGCCGGGGCCGAGTCCGTCGTCTTTCCTTCGGACTTGATCCCCACTGCGCGCCATATCCCCCTGGCCTACACCATGAGCTACGACATCTGCGCCGAGACTCTCCTCGCGGAGAAAGAGGACTTCCTACGGAGGGCGGTCCAGGGGAATTGGATCGTCGTCTTTGTCCACGACCCCGACATCCCCGCCGCCCGAGTGAAGATGGACGAAAAGGGGCGGTTCACGGTTGGGGAAGTTGTCGTCCCGAACTGGTTATGATCTCTATTATTCTTGAGGTATTGGCAAGCCATGTTGCCTTAGAAAGGAAAGCTTATCCCAATATCCTCTTTGAAAAACTATCTTGGAATCAAGAATATGGAAAAAGCCGCATCCTCTTAGCCCGAGTGGGTCACGCCACTCCATTATGGCCCATTCGCCGTCTTCAAATATATTCTCAACAATACAGGTCATGTCTGCCTCAGCAAAACTGTCAGCAAACATCTTGCGAATTGCTTCGCGTCCCTCAACGGGTTGCTCCGCGACTTGATGGTTAGTAGCATGATCGCTGTATAAGATTGCTAAAGCCTCAATATCAGCATTATTAAATGCTTGAACAAACTTTTGGACAACTTCTTTAGGTCGCATGTTCATAGTTTCTCACGTTTTGTGTGATCATCACAATCATTAAAGGACTCAAGGCCTGATCCTGTCGAACGACCATTATTATTGACTTACCCCCCCTCCCGGGATATAGTTTTTCCCGTCACCAGCAGGCGGCCCTCGGGCCCGCGGGAAAAGTGTATTGGCACGATCAGATAAAAGCAAAGGTCCCTCTCTCGGCCAGGAATTCTGGGACGAATTCTTTGCAGGGAGCCGTCGGGCCTGCGCCCGTTTGATCACAAAAGTCGAAAACGAACCTGAGCTCATCCCCGAGATCCGCGATCGTCTCATCCCCCGCCGCCGGGGCGCGATCCGGATCGGCATCACCGGCCCGCCGGGCGTCGGCAAGAGCACCGTTACCTCGGCCCTGGCCCACCGGGCCGTGGACGAGGGCCACCGCGTCGGGGTCCTGGCCGTCGACCCCTCGAGCCCCTTCACCGGCGGGGCATTCCTCGGCGACCGCATCCGGATGCAGGACGTCCTCGGCGAGCCGCGCCTTTTCATCCGCTCGCTCGCCTCGCGCGACGGCCACGGCGGCCTATCGCCGGCGACACCCCACGCGGCCGATATCTTCGATGCCTTCGGCATGGACCGGATCTTCATCGAGACCGTCGGCGTCGGCCAGGCCGAGCTCGACGTGATGACCACCGCCGACCTCATCGTCCTCGTCCTCCAGCCGGGGACCGGGGACGTGATCCAGACGCTCAAGGCTGGGATCGTCGAGGCGGCGGACCTGATCCTGATCAACAAGTCCGACCTCCCGGGCACGGACATCCTTCTCGACTCCTTCCGCTTCCTGTTCGACATCAGCACCCGTCCGAAGGACAAACCGCAGCCGCCGGTCCTCTCCGCCTCGGCCCTGAACAACAAGGGGCTGGCCGAGGCCGCGGCGGAGATCGAGCGCCTGATCGAGGACTTCGTCCGGTCCGGCCGCCACCGGGAGAAGGTCCGCGCGCGCCTGGAACATGAAATCCGGGAGGCCGTCGTCCATCGCGTGTGGGACGAGTTCGCGGCGCTCACCGGCGCCCCGGAGGCGATCCGGGCCGCGGCCGAGGGCCTCGTCGCGGACGGGCAGTCGCCGTATCCCTTCATCCGGCGCCTCGCCGCGCGCGTCAAAATGGAACGTCGGGAACAAAAGTCGGAGCCTGATCATGAGCGATAAGAACAAGTGGGACGACTTCTACCGCGCCTCGGAGCTCCGGGACGCGGACTTCACCTCGATTTCGGGGAATACCCTCAAGCCGCTCTACGCGAAGGCCGACTCGCAGGCCCTCGAGGGCGAGGCGGAGCTCGGGTCCCCCGGCGAATATCCCTACACCCGAGGCGTCCACCCGTCGATGTACCGCGGCCGCCTGTGGACCATGCGCCAGTTCGCCGGCATGGGGACCCCGCGGCAAACCAACGAGCGCTACAAATTCCTCCTGACCAAAGGGCAGACGGGGCTCTCGGTCGCGTTCGACAACCCGACCCTCTACGGGTGGGACTCGGACCACGCCCTCTCCGCGGGCGAGGTCGGGAAGACCGGCGTCGCCGTCGACACGCTGGCCGACATGGAGCTGCTGTTCGACGGCATCCCGCTCGACAAAGTTTCGACCTCGATGACCATCAACGCCCCGGCGGCTTGGATCTTCACCATGTTCCTGGCCAACGCCGAAAAACGGGGCATCCCCTTCGCCAGGCTCCGCGGCACGCTCCAGAACGACATCCTGAAGGAATACATCGCCCAGAAGGAGTGGATTTTCCCGCCCGAGCCGCACCTCCGCCTCATCACCGACCTCATGGCCTTCTCGGCGGAGCGCGTCCCGCAGTGGAACACGATCTCGATCAGCGGCTACCACATCCGCGAAGCGGGATCGACCGCCGCCCAGGAGCTCGCCTTCACCCTGGCCGACGGCTTCACCTACGTCGAGCGCGCCCTCAAGGCGGGGCTCAAGATCGACGACTTCGCCCCGCGTTTGTCATTTTTCTTCAACGCCCACCTGGACTTTTTCGAGGAGATCGCCAAGATGCGGGCCGCCCGCCGGATCTGGGCGCGCCACATGAAAGAGCGCTACGGCGCTAAAAACCCGCGTTCCTGGCTGTGCCGCTTCCATGTCCAGACGGCCGGATGCAGCCTGACCGCCCAGCAGCCGGAGATCAACATCGTCCGGACCGCGCTCGAAGCCCTGGCCGGCGTTCTGGGCGGGTGCCAGAGCCTGCACACGAACTCCATGGACGAAGCGCTGGCCCTGCCATCGGAGAAGGCGGTCGAGATCGCGCTCCGCACGCAGCAGATTATCGCCTTCGAGAGCGGGGTGGCCAACGTCATCGACCCGCTCGGCGGGTCGTATTACGTCGAGGCGCTGACCAAGGACCTCGAGAACCAGGCCGAGCACTATTTCCGCCGGATCGAGGAGCTGGGAGGCGTCGTCCGGGCGATCGAGCAGGGCTTCCCCCAAAAGGAAATCACCCGGGCCGCCTATGAGTACCAGATGGCCCTGTCGCGCAAGCGCAAGACGCACGTCGGGGTAAACAACTTCGTCAACGAGGGCGAGGCGCTCGAGATCCCGCTCATCGAAATCGACGAGACCGTCGAGCGCGATCAAATTCGGGACCTAGCCGCCGTCAAGGCCCGGCGCGACAACGGCGCCGTCCACGACCGGCTGCGCGACCTCGAGAAGGCGGCCGCCGGTCCGGGCAACCTGATCCCCGCCCTGCTCGAATGCTCGCGCCTCTATGCCACGCTGGGCGAGATCAGCCGGTCGCTGACCCGCGTATTCGGGGAGTACCGGGAGCAGCCGTTCTTCTGAGCGGCCCCGAGGAGAGAGAGCCATGACCGACCGACCCATCAAAGTCATCGTCGCCAAGCCGGGCCTGGACGGGCACGACCGGGGGGCCAAGGTGGTCGCCCGGGCGCTCGTCGAGGCGGGCATGGAAGTCGTTTATCTTGGGCTGCGGCAGACGCCGGAGTCCATCGTCAACGCCGCGCTCGAGGAGGACGCCGACGTCGTCGGGCTTTCGATCCTGTCGGGCGCGCACCTGACCCACTTCCGCCGGGTCAAGGAGCTCATGGACGAGCAGGGGCTGGGCGACCGGCTCCTGACCGGGGGCGGCATCATCCCCACCAAGGACCAGGAAACGCTCAACAAGCTCGGCGTCGGGCGCCTCTTCGGGCCCGGCGACGACCTCCGCACGATCGTGGATTACATCCGGACGTGGGCCGCGGCCCGGTCGAAATGACCGGACGGCCCGCCCGCGTCCGAAAATCGGCTTCGGACTTATAAACAAGGAGGAACGGGAATCATGGATTTCGAACTCAACGAAGAACAGCGGATGGTGATCGAGGAGGCGAAGAAGTTCGCCGAGAAAACGCTCGCCCCGGCCGTCGAGAAGCTCGACGAGAAGCAGGAGACGAACCTCGCCGCCCTCAAACAGCTCGGCGAGCTCGGCTACCTGGGGATGACCGTGCCGGAGGAGTACGGGGGGACGGGCCTCGGGGCCGTGGCTTACGCCGGGGCCATGATCGAATTCAGCAAGGCCGACGCCGGCGCGGCCGTCGGCGTGTCCGTCCAGAACTCGCTCGTCAACGACGCCCTCGTCATGTTCGGCACCGAGGAGCAGAAGAAGGCGTTCCTGCCCAAGCTCGCCACGGGCGAATGGCTGGGCTGCTTTTCGCTGACCGAGGCGGGCGCCGGGAGCGACCCGGGATCGCTCCGCGCTTCGGCCGTCCGGGACGGGGACCACTTCGTCCTCAACGGGACCAAGAACTTCACCTCGAACGGCAGCTTCGCCGACGTCCTCATCGTCTTCTTCCAGACCGACAAGGAGAAGGGGGCGAAGGGGATCTCGGCCTTCCTCGTCCGGAGCGACGCGCCGGGTTTCGCCGTCGGCAAGCACGAGAACAAGCTCGGGATCCGGACGTCGAGCACGACCGAACTCATCTTCACCGACTGCCGCGTTCCGGCCTCATCCCTCCTGGGCAAGGAAAACAAGGGCCTGAACATAGCTCTTGCAACCCTCGACGGCGGCCGGGTGGGGATCGCCGCCCAAGCGGTCGGGATCGCGGAAGCCGCCCTCGAGGAGTCGGTGAAATACGCCAAGCAGCGGATCCAGTTCGGCCAGAAGCTGGCCGAGTTCCAGGGGATCCAGTTCATGCTGGCCGACATGGCCGTGGACGTCGAGGTGGCCAAGACCATGCTCTACCGCGTCGCCTCGATGAAGGACGCGGGCCGGAAGCACACCAAGGAGTCGGCGATGATCAAGCTCTTCGCCGCGGAGATGTCGCACCGCGTCTGCCACAAGGCCCTCCAGATCCACGGCGGCTACGGCTACATGAAGGACTACAAGGTCGAGCGGCTTTACCGCGACCAGCGGATCACGGAGATCTACGAAGGCACGTCCGAGATCCAGCGGATCGTGATCGCCCGGTCCCTGCTCTCGGACTGAGGAGGCCCCCATGACCTACGAAATCCTCAAGATCGCGGTCGCCGACGGCATCGCCACGGCGACGATCTCGCGGCCCCAGGCCCTGAACGCCCTGAACACCCGCTTCTTCCAAGAGATGGACGACTTCGTCGCCTCGCTCGCTCCCCGGGACGACGTCCGGGTCCTGATCGTCACCGGCGAGGGGAAGGCCTTCGTCGCCGGGGCCGACATCGCCGAGATGTCGGGCAAGACCCAGCACCAGGGGACGGAGTTTTCGAAGAAGGGCCAGGCCACGTTCCGGAGTCTCGAACTCCTCGACAAACCCGTCATCGCCGCCGTGAACGGCTTCGCCCTCGGCGGGGGATGCGAGCTCGCCCTGGCCTGCGACATCCGCATCGCCAGCGCCAAGGCCAAGTTCGGTCAGCCCGAGGTCAACCTGGGCCTCATCCCCGGCTACGCCGCGACCCAGCGCCTCCCGCGCCTGATCGGCCTCGGGAACGCGCTGTACCTGCTCCTCACCGCCGAGCTGATCGGCGCCGAGGACGCGCTCCGGATGGGCCTCGTCCAGAAGGTCGTCGAGCCCGAACAGCTCATGACCGCCGCGACCGACCTGGCCAAGCTCATCGCCTCCAAGGGCCCGCGGGCGGTGAAGCTCATCAAGCGCGTCGCCCGGCAGGGCGCCCTGCTCGATTTCGAGTCCGGGTGCGCCCTCGAGGCCGAGAAGTTCGGGGCGCTGTTCGAGAACGAGGGCGCGGAGGGCATGAAGGCCTTCCTCGAAAAGCGCCCGCCGAAGTGGAACGTCTGACCGGAACGACAAGGAGACACCCATGGATTACGCCAAGCGACTCGAGCGGGTCAGCGTCCTGGGCGCGGCCGGCAAAATGGGGAGCGGCATCGTCCTCCTCACGGCCCTGGAGATGGCCGACCTGAGCCTCGACCCCGCCCATCGAGGCCTCGAATTCGTCCTGAACGCCGTGGACGTTTCGTCCAAGGCGCTCGGGGGCCTTATGAAATACCTTCACGCCCAGGTGCTCCGCGCCGCGGAGAAGAAGGCCGTCGCCCTCCGCAAGGTCTACGAGAAGCGCGAGGACCTTGTCGAGAATGAGGAGATCATCCGCCAGTACGTCGACGACGTCCTGGCCATCGTCCGGCCGACGACGCGCCTCGAATCGGCCACCGATTCGCGCCTCGTGTTCGAGGCCGTGAACGAGGACCCGGCCCTCAAAGTGAAGCTTTTCGGCGCGATCAACACTCAGGGCCCGGGCGACACGTGGTTCCTGACGAACACGTCCTCCATTCCGATCCATGAATTGAACGAGAAGGCGGGACTGGGCGGGCGGCTCATGGGCGTCCATTTTTACAATCCGCCGGCCGTCCAGAAGCTCGTGGAGCTCATCCAGGCGGATACGACCCTGCCCGAGCTCGCCGAATTCTGCCGCGAGTTCGCGAAAAAGCTCCGCAAGACCGTCGTCCCGTCGCACGACGTGGCGGGCTTCATCGGCAACGGCCACTTCATGCGCGATGCCCTCCACGGCCTCGCCGAAGCCGAGCGGCTGGCCAAGGAATACGGATTCACCGACGCCGTCTACATGGTGAACAAGGTGACGCAGGACTTCCTCATCCGGCCGATGGGCATCTTCCAGCTCATCGACTACGTGGGGCTCGACGTCTGCCGATTCATCCTGGGCGTCATGAACGACCGGCTCCCCGGCCGCCATCTCCACAGCCCGCGCCTCGAGGCGCTGATCGCGAAAGGCATCCTCGGCGGCCAGTTCACCGACGGCTCGCAGAAAGACGGCTTTCTGAAGTATGAAAAGGGCCGGCCCGCGGGCGTCTACGACCCCGACAAGGGCGCGTATGCGCCTATCGCCGAGCTCGCCGCCCGCTGCGACCCGCGGCTGGGCGCGCCGCCGAAGGCCTGGAAGCCCTGGAAGGCCGTGATCGGCGACGCGCAACGTTCCGCATACCTCGACGGCTACTTCCGCGAGCTCCGTGGCGCAGCTACAACCGGCGCCAAGCTCGCCCGGGCCTATGGCCGCCGGTCGAAGGAGATCGGCCTCGGCCTGGTGACGGACAAGGTCGCCGCCCGCGAGGACGACGTCAACACCGTGCTGCTGACCGGGTTCTACCACGCCTACGGCCCGATCAACGCCTACTTTGATTGAGAGGTCCGACCATGTGCCAAGAAAATCGAAAGGTTTACATGACGGCCGGCTATCAGACCGTGTCCCTCGGGACCGGCCGCAAGGAATTCAACCCCAAGAAGCCCCGGCCGGGCCTCGAGGAATACATCCGCGAGGCGGGCCAGGGCGTCCTGAAGCAGATCGGCGGCGGGGCGAACGTGGACGAGGGCGTGATCAGCAACTTCATGGCCGCCCGGTTCAACAGGCAAGGCAACCTCGCCGCGCTCATCCCCTCGATCGATCCGTCCCTGCGCTGGAAACCGTGCGTGCGGGTCGAGGGCGCCTGCGGGTCGGGCGGGCTCGGCCTGATGACCGGACTCAAGTCTGTGTTGGCCTCGACGGCCGAGGTCGTGCTGGTCGTCGGCGTCGAGGTCCAGAACACGGTGAAAGCCATCTACGGCGCGGACATCCTGGCCGGCGCGGGCTGGTACCGCGGCGAGCGGAAGAAGGGCCACGCCTATTTCTTCCCCGCGTCGTTCAGCGACCGGGCGGGCGTCTATTTCGAGCGCTACGGCCGGGAGCGGACGCGCAAGGCGTTCGCCCGCTGGTACAGGAACGCCGTCGAGAACGCGCGCCTCTGCGAGACCGCCCAGGAATTCCACAACACGACCGAGGACCTCGAGGCGGCGGCCCTGCGCGAGCCGACGCCCCGGTCGTTCGTCGACCACCTGAACGTCTTCGACTGCTCCAAGGTCTCGGACGCGGGCATCGGCATCGCCCTCGCCTCCGAGGAAGGCCTGGAGCGCATCGGCATCGCGAAGTCCGACGCGGTCGAGGTCATGGGCTGGGGGCAGGTCGAGGCCGACCTGACGATCCCGCCCGACGATCCGGCCCGGCTCGAGACCACGGTCCGGGCCGTCGAAAAAGCGCTGCGCGCCGCGGAGATCACCGTGAAGGACCTGGCCACGGTCGAATGCCACGACTGCTTCACCCTGTCCGGCCTCCTGTCCGTGGAGGCGATCGGCCTGGCGAAGCAGGGCGAGGCCCCCGATTACGTTTTGAGCGGCGCCACGGCGCGGACCGGCGCCCTGCCGTTCAACACCTGCGGCGGGCTGATCGGCTGGGGCCACCCCGTCGGCGGGACGGGCGTGCGCCAGGCCGTCTCGGTCTGGCAGCAGCTGACGGGCAAAGCGGGGGCCTGGCAGGTCCCCATCCCGGCGGAGCGGCCCTACGCCTTGTCGGTCAACATGGGCGGCAACGACAAGACCGTGATCGCCGTCGTCTACCGGCGCGGCGCGTGACCTGAGGAGCATCGCATGCCCGAAAAACCGACGCCGGACATCGAACGCCTCCGGGCCCAGCTGGCCGAAAAGGAGAGGCAGGCGGAGCTCGCCGGCGGCCGGGAGCGGATCGACAAGCAGCACGCCGAAGGGAAGCTCACCGCCCGGGAGCGCATCGAAAAGCTCCTCGACACCGGGACGTTCGTAGAGCTCGACAAGCTCAAAACGCACCGCTGCACCGACTTCGGCATGGAGGGCAAGAAGTTCCCCGGCGACGGCGTCGTGACGGGCTACGGTCGGATCGACGGCCGGCCGGTCTATGTCTTCGCCCAGGATTTCACGGTGTTCGGCGGGTCGCTCAGCGGGGCCCATTCCGAGAAGATCTGCAAGATCATGGACCTGGCCATGGAAAACGGGGCGCCCATCATCGGCCTCAATGACTCGGGCGGGGCCCGCATCCAGGAGGGCGTGGTCAGCCTCGCCGGCTACGCCGACATCTTCCTCCGCAATACACTGGCGTCCGGCGTCGTGCCCCAGATCTCGGTGATCATGGGGCCGTGCGCCGGCGGGGCGGTCTATTCGCCGGCCATCACCGATTTCATCCTCATGGTCCGGGAGCGGTCGTACATGTTCATCACCGGCCCGGACGTCATCAAGGCCGTGACCCACGAGAAGGTCACGAAGGAGGAGCTCGGCGGGGCCATGACCCACGCGGCCAAAAGCGGCGTGGCCCATCTCGTGGCCGCCGACGAGGGCCAGGCCCTGCTCATGGTCCGCGAGATGCTGAGCTATATGCCGCCCAACAACATGGAGGACCCGCCGACGCGCCCGACCTCCGACCCCGTGGACCGCAGGGAAGACGCGCTGAAGACGCTCGTCCCCCTCAACCCGAACAAGCCCTACGACATCAAAGGCCTCATCCGGCTGGTGGTGGACGAGGGCGAGTTCTTCGAGATCCACGAGCACTACGCCCCGAACATCGTCGTCGGCTTCGCCCGGTTCGGGGGCCTTTCGACCGGAGTGGTGGCCAACCAGCCCGCCCACCTGGCCGGCTGCCTGGACACGCATTCCTCCAAGAAGGCCGCCCGCTTCATCCGATTCTGCGACGCGTTCAACATCCCCCTCGTGACGTTCGTCGACGTGCCCGGGTTCCTGCCGGGGACGGAGCAGGAATACAGCGGCATCATCAAGGACGGGGCCAAGCTCCTGTTCGCCTATGCGGAGTCAACCGTGCCCAAGGTCACGGTCATCACCCGCAAGGCCTACGGCGGGGCCTACGACGTCATGTCGTCCAAGCACATTCGGGGCGACATCAACCTGGCTTATCCCACGGCCGAGATCGCGGTCATGGGGCCGGAGGGCGCGGTCAACATCGTCTTCCGGAACGAGATCGTCAAGGCGAAGGACGCAGTCCAGACGCGGGAGGAACTCGTGGCCAGCTACCGCGAGATGTTCGCCAACCCCTACAAAGCGGCCGAGCTGGGCTATATCGACGCCGTCATCTACCCCGAGGACACGAGGCGGCACATCATCCAATCGCTGCAGATGCTCCGGAACAAGCGCCAAAAGAACCCGTCCAAGAAGCACGGGAACATCCCCCTGTGAAAGGCGCTGCGCTCCGATGAACAAGCGCAAAATCACGAAGGTCCTGGTCGCGAACCGGGGCGAGATTTCGGTCCGCGTCCAGCGGACGTGCCGGGAGCTCGGCCTCACGACCGTCGCCGTCTTCTCCGAACCCGACCGCATAGCCCTCCACGTCCGCACCGCGGACGAGGCCTATCCCCTGCCCGGGTCGTCCCCGCGGGAGACGTATCTCGATCAAGGGAAGATCCTGGATATCGCGAAACGCGCGGGAGCGGACGCGATCCATCCGGGCTACGGGTTCCTGAGCGAGAACGCGGCGTTCGCCGCGGCCTGCCGCGAGCGCGGCGTCGTTTTCATCGGTCCGCCGCCGGAGGCCATCGAGCTCATGGGCGAAAAAACGCAGGCCCGGGCCCGGATGGAAAGAGCAGGGGTGCCGATCGTGCCCGGAACGCCGCCGTTGAAGAGCCGGGAGGAAGCGACGGCCGAGGCCGCCCGGATCGGATATCCGGTCTTGATCAAGGCGGCGGCCGGCGGGGGCGGGAAGGGGATGCGGCGCGTGGAGAAGCCCGAGGACCTCGCCGCCGCCACCGACGCTTGCCGCCGCGAATCGTCGGCCGCGTTCGGCGACGATCGGATCTACCTCGAAAAATATCTCAAGGAGCCGCACCATATCGAGTTCCAGGTGCTGGCCTATTCACATGGCCGGGTCGTCCATCTCAACGAGCGCGAATGCTCCGTCCAGCGGCGGCACCAGAAGATCGTCGAGGAGACGCCGTCGCCTCTGATGACGGACGATCTCCGGCGGCGGATGGGCGCGGCCGCGGTCAAGGCGGCCGAGGCCTGCGGCTACGTGAACGCCGGGACGGTCGAGTTCCTCGTGGACGCGGCCCGCCGTTTCTATTTCCTGGAGATGAACACCCGGCTCCAGGTCGAGCACCCCGTCACCGAAATGGTCACGGGCGTCGACCTCGTCGAACGGCAGATCCGGGTGGCGGAAGGCGCCGCCCTCGAAGCGGGCATGCCCGCGGCGCGGGGGGCGGCCATCGAATGCCGCATCTACGCCGAGGACCCGGGGTGCAATTTCATGCCGTCGCCCGGGACGGTCCGCACGCTCGTCGTCCCCGGCGGGCCGGGCGTGCGGGACGATTCGGGCATCTACGAGGGCTTCACCATCCCGATGGAATACGACCCGCTGCTCTCGAAGCTCGTGGTCTGGGGCGAGGACCGGCGCCGGGCCCTGGCCCGGATGGTCCGCGCCCTCCAGGAATACCGCCTGACCGGCGTTCGGACGAACATCCGCTATCTCGAGCGGATCGTCCGCCATCCGGATTTCGTCAAGGGCGAATACGACACCCATTTCATCGCCCGGCACCAGGACGCGCTGCTCCGCCCCGAAGGGGACGGGCCGGATGTCCCGACGCTGGCCGCGGCCGCCGTCCTGGCCTGGCTCGAGGACGAAAAGCGGGCGGCCGCCCCGCCGGCGCCGCAGGCGGGCATGTCGGCCTGGAAGCGGGCTGGACGGCCGGGAGGCGGCGAGGGATGAAGACCTACAACGTGGTCCTGGACGGCGCGGCCGCCGAGGTCGGCATCCAGCCGCTCTCCGGCGGGCGCTACCAGGTGGTCATCGACGGGACGACATACGACGTCGACGCCCGGACGGTCGGCGCGGATTTCCTGTCGCTCATCGTCGACAACCGGACGCGCGACCTCGCCCTCTCCCCCAACGGCGGGGTCTGGGAGCTCCACGGGAAGGACCGGCGCCACCACCTGCTGATCTCGGACGGCCGGAGGAAAGCCTGGCTGAGAAGCGGGGCGGGGTCGGGCCCCGCCGGGCCGGCCGTCGTCAAGGCCGCCATGCCGGGCAAGATCGTCCAGGTCGAGGTCAAGGAAGGCGACCGCGTGGCGCCGGGCTCGGGGCTCCTCATCATCGAGGCGATGAAGATGGAGAACGAGATCCGGAGCGAGGGAACGGGCATCGTCCGGGCGATCCGGGTGAAGCCGGGCGACGCCGTCGAGCGCGACGCCGTCCTGATCGAGATCGACCCCGCCGAATGACGAGCGGCGCTATGCCCCGGGCCATGACCTGAGGAAAGGCCGAAGGCCGGTCCGCGATCAGGCTTTTTCGCAGAGCTCCATCAGGACGCGAAAGGTGCTTTTCGGGTCGAGGAAGGCGATCTTCGTCCCTGCGGCGCCGGGCCGGGGTTCGCGGTCGATGAGCCCGATTCCGGCCTCGGACAGCCGGTGGAGCGTCCCCTTCACGTCGTCGTCGCCGAAGGCGATGTGATGCAGCCCCTCCCCCCTCTTCTCGATGAACGCGGCGATGTTGGAGTCGGGTGAGGTCGGTTCCAGGAGCTCGATGCGGACGCCGTTCAGGTTGAAGACGGCGATCCGGAGCTTCCGCTCCGGCAGCTCTTCGCGCCCCTCGAGGGACAAACCCAGCACATCGCGATAGAACGCGATCCGCTCTTCCAGGTCCTTGACGGCGATCCCGATGTGTTCGATTTTGGTGATCATGGTGGCGGGCCTCTCTTCAGCCCGCCTATTATAGCCCTCGCGGTCCTTTTTCTGCTATAATATTTGGTTCAAAAGGCCGTTTTGGCCGGGACATCATGGACGACGCGATCAAGCTCCGCAACGTCAGGGTTCACAACCTGAAAGGGATCGACCTGGACATCCCCCTGGACACGTTCATCGTCGTCACCGGGGTCAGCGGCTCGGGGAAATCCTCCCTTGCCTTCGACACGCTATATGCCGAGGGCCAGCGCCGCTATATCGAATCGCTCTCGTCCTACGCCCGGCAGTTCCTGGAGCGGATGGACAAGCCCGACGCCGACCTGATCGAAGGCATCCCCCCGGCCATCGCCATCCAGCAGAAGGCGGTCACCAAGAACCCGCGCTCGACCGTGGCCACGGTCACCGAGGCTTACGACTACCTCCGCGTCCTCTTCGCCCGGATCGGGACGATCCACTGCCTGACCTGCGGCCGGCCCGTCGCGCGGGACACGATCGACGCCATCGTCGAATCGCTCTACGCCCTCCCGCCCGAAACGAAGGTCCTGATCTCCTTCCCCTGGCCGGCCGAGAAGGGGTTCGCCTCCCTCAAAAAGCTCGGCTTTTTCCGGTTCGTCACGGACGCCGGGGTCCGCGAGGCCAACGGGCAGGCCGTGCCCAAGACCGGGACCTTCGACATTTTCGTCGACCGCCTGGCCCTCGACCCGGGGGACCGCGAGCGCCTCGTCGACTCCCTCGAATCGGCGCTCAAGCACGGCGGCGGCCGGGTGAAAGTCCGGACCGAGGACGGCCGGAAGCTCGACTTCTCGGACAAGCTTGAGTGCAAGGCCTGCGGGATCGCCTACGAAGACCCGTTCCCGAACCTCTTCTCCTTCAACAGCCCGCAGGGCGCCTGCCCCGACTGTCACGGCTTCGGCGACCTGGCCGTCCTCGACGAAGACAAGATCGTCCCCGACAAGTCGCGCTCGCTCGAGGAAGGGGCGATCGAACCCTGGACCAAGCCCGTCTCGCGGGGGATGATGAAGGAGATGCTGCGCGAGGCCCGCAAGCGCCGCATCCCGACCAACGTCCCGTACAAATCTTTGAAAAAAGAGGACCAGCGCTTCCTCTTCGAGGGCGACGGCCGCTGGACCGGGATCAAGGGCTTTTTCGATTGGCTCCAGTCCAAGAAATACAAGGTCCAGGTCCGGGTTTTCCTCAGCCGCTACCGGAAGTTCGTCTCCTGTCCGGCCTGCGGCCAGAAGCGCCTCAACCCGCAGGCCCTCGCCGTGAAGGTGGACGGCCTGTCCATCGGCGACGTCGTCGGGATGACGGTCAAGGACGCCTCCGAGTTCTTCGCCCGGCTCGAGCTCGCCCCGGCCCAAAAGCCCGTCGCCGAGAAGCTCGTGGCCGAGATCCAGGGGCGCCTGAAGTTTCTGCTCGAGGTCGGGCTCGACTACATCTCCCTCGCCCGGATGACCTTCACCCTGAGCGGCGGCGAGGCGCAGCGGATCAACCTTGCCGCGGCCCTGAGCTCGTCGCTGGTCGGAACGCTTTTCGTCCTCGACGAGCCGAGCATCGGGCTCCACCCGCGGGACAACGCCCGGCTCATCCAGATCCTCAAGTCGCTGAAGGACATCGGCAACACCGTCCTGGTCGTCGAGCACGACCCGGAGATCATCCTCGCCGCCGACCACATCATCGACCTGGGGCCGCGCGCCGGGGAGCACGGCGGCGAGGTCCTGTTCGCCGGGCCGAAGGCCGCGTTCCGCGAGAGCCCGCTCTCGCTCACCGCCCGCTACCTCCGGGGCGAGAAGGAGATCCCCGTCCCGTCGCGGCGCCGCGAACCGGCCCGCTTCCTTCTCATCCGCGACGCCCACAAGCACAACCTCCGCCACCTCGACGTCCGCCTGCCGCTCAACGTCTTCACCTGCCTCACCGGCGTCTCGGGCTCGGGCAAGAGCACCCTCCTCTACGACGTCCTCTACCAGGGCTGGGCCGGCGAGGCCCGCGAGGGGTTCCGCGACATCCGCGGCCTCGACGCCGTGGACAAGATGATCATGGTCGACCAGGCGCCGATCAGCACCTCGCCCCGATCGATCCCCGCGACCTACACTAAGGCCATGGACGGCATCCGCAGCCTCTTCAGCGGCACGCGCGAGGCGCAGGCCCTGGGCTACCGCCCCGGCTTCTTCTCGTTCAACACGGCCGGCGGCCGCTGCGAGGAGTGCCAGGGAGCGGGGCAGCAGATCGTGGAGATGCAGTTTCTGTCCGACGTGACGCTCACCTGCGAGGCCTGCCAGGGGAGACGGTTCAAGCCCGAGATCCTCGAGATCCGCTACCGGGGCAAGACGATCGACGACGTCCTGCATCTGACCATCGACGACGCCCTCGAATTCTTCGCCGACCGGCCGGATATCGTCAAGAAGATCAAGCCCCTCCAGGACGTCGGGCTGGGCTACGCGCGCCTGGGCCAGCCGACGACGACCCTCTCTGGAGGCGAACTGCAGCGCATCAAGCTGGCCTTCCATCTCATCCACGAGCGGGACCGGCACATCCTCTACCTCTTCGACGAGCCCACCATCGGCCTCCACATGGACGACGTGTCCACACTCCTCCGCAGCTTCCAACGGCTCGTGGACGAGGGGCATTCTGTAGTGGTCATCGAGCACAACCTGGACGTCATCAAATGCGCCGATTACATCATCGACCTGGGACCGGAGGGCGGCGAGCGCGGCGGGGCCATCGTCGCCGAGGGGACGCCCGAGGAGGTCGCCCGGAGCCGGGCGTCGATCACGGCGAAGTATCTGAAGAAGATGCTTTAAGGGGCCTTCCGTTGACAGCCCGAATCCCGCTGTTGTAAGCTTGCAGCACCGAGAAGGGACACGGCTTGAGAACATCCAAGACCATCGGCTTTTCCCTCGCGCTCGTCGCGACATCCGGGCTCTTCATCCTCCTCGAAGGCTGGACGAAGTGGGAATTCTTCTGGCACCTGGCCGCCATCCCCCTCGAAATCCTGATCGCCGTGTTCATCGTCGAGCAGCTCCTCGAGCACCGGGAGGTGCGGGCCAAGCGCGAGCAACTCATGTACATCAAGAGCTTCATGTTCCGCTCCCAGATGCGCGACCTGTTCATCGCCAACTTCGCCGCCCTGAAGAGCCCCGCCATCACGATGAACTCCATCCGCCGGGCGAGCCTCGCCGAGCTGCGGGAGATGCGGGGTCGGGCCGACGACATCGAATACCGGTCGCTCGAGGCGCTGGAGTCCGTCATCGACGAATACGTCAAGGCCGAGCCGGTCTGGCACTCGTTCAAGGAGCGGGCGATCACCTACAATTTCGAGAACATCTTCCTCGACATGATGGCCATCCTCCACTTCATCTACGACGTCCGGAGCTTCAAAGCCAAGCACCCGCAGAAGATGTTCATTCACGAGGCGGCGAAGAAGGAAGAGGCGATGAAGAAGGTCTGGAAGATCGTAACGGACGGGATCCGGCTCTTTCTGGACTACGCGATCGAACTCAAGGACAAACAGCCGGCGATCTTCGACGAGATGATGGCGGATTACGAGCTCTCGATCCGCCTCCGGGAATCGGCCTGATTCCCTCCCCTCACTTCTTCTTTTTCGGCTGGAACTCCACCCAGTTCTCGAGGAAGCGCTTGTCGCCGGTTTTGTTGCTCTCCGCCAACAGCGACTCGAAGATCGCCCGGAGCTGGGCGTAGGGCAGCGTGCCGATGATCATCCGGTTGTTCACGATCAAGGTCGGCGTGGAGCGGATGCCGTGGGCGTATTGGCTGGAGGTCTTCTCGAATTCGGCGCCGGTGGCGATGATCCGGCCGACGAGGTCTTTCACCGCCGGGTCGGTCAGCGCGGACTCGACCCCGTACTTTCGGGCCAGGTCGGCCCGCCATTTCGGGTCCTTGGCCTCCTCGAAGTGGGAGAAGATCTCGTTGTAGATCGCGGCGAAATTCGCCGGATCCTTGGCCGCGATATAGGACAGGTCGCAGGCCCCGGGGTGGCGGTCCTTCTCCACGATCGTGTTGCACTTCGCCTCCAGGGGGAAGAACTGGAAGGCGATGTTGATCTTGCCGGCGAACTCCGCCTTCAGCCGGTTGAGCTGCTCGTACATGAAGAGGCAATCGGGGCAGAGGAAGTCCGCGTATTCGATGACCCGGATGGGGGCGTCCTCGAACCTCTCCGTGGACTGGACGACCATGAACGGCGAGATGAAGCTCGGATTCGGGGATTTCTCCAGGCTGTAGTATTCCTTGACGGCGCGGGCCGAGACGCCGCCGACCTGCGCGTCCTGCTTGGCGACATAGAAGAGATGGAAGCCGTAGGCGCCGGCGAGGGCCAAGGGGCCGATGACCGCCAGCTGCTTGAGCGAAGGAAAGGGGAATCCGGGAATGCCGAACTTCCAATACAGGAACACGGCGATGAACGAGAAGAGGTAATAGCCCGAGCAGAGGAGGCAGAGGCTCTTCAGGACGAACAGGGAATAGCCGAGCAGGGCCAGGACGCCGAGCGCGTTGAGGAAGATGAGACCCTTGATCGTCTTCTCGAAGGACCGCGAGGGGAAGAGCGCCTCCAGACAGACGAGCAGGCCCAGGACCAGGCCCCCGTACCCCATCGGCACGCCGTGGAAATGGGCGATGGCCGAATAGGCCGAGCCGTTGCAGTTGAAGAAGGCGTTGATGTCGCAGAACGACCCTTTGTAGATCGATTCGGGGAAGTTCGCCGCGAAGAAATGCTGGATCGTCAGAAACGCGGCGGCCGCCATGCCCGCCCCGACGATGAACGTCACGATCCGGCGGCCGGTGGCCCGGTCGAGCGTCAGGGAATCCGCCATGGATCGCCTCCTTCGGGAATGTGGCGGTATTATATCAAATGGACGGGGTCCTGTCGCGGCGCGGCTTCCGCCCCAATCGCTCTCGCGGCTCACCCACAAACCGCGGGTCCCCGCCGCTTCGAGCGACCGGGGCTCGCGCCGCGCCA
>CABEBD010000049.1_pt1 | contig 112494 bp, 86 predicted proteins | sample 3132501 | NCBI WGS metagenome assembly CABEBD01 (sample SAMEA5534344, study PRJEB31848) | metagenome | biome: tundra; feature: field; material: soil | place: USA | collected 2013-05 | depth 0.45 m | reverse complement strand
AGCTCCACGGCCTTCTTGGCCGCGACGAGCGCGTCGTCCAGGTTTTTGCCCTGCCGCGCCCAGAACCCGGCGTAAACATAGAGCGCCGTCGCATCCTTGATGTTTTTCCGGGAGAAAGCCGGTCCGTAGATCTGAAGAGCCTTTGGGAGCTGGTCGGCCTTGACATACAGCCCGGCGACCTGGCCGAGGAAGTAGGAGTTGTCCGGTTCGAGCTTCAGGGCGGTTTCGCCCATTTTGATCGCGCTTTCCTTATCGCCGCTGTTGTCCATCCAGAAATTTCCGTAGGAGATAAGGCTGTAGCCCAGGCTTGAGACCTTTCTTTCCATGAACTCTTTGCCGTAGGCCTTGTCGGCTTTGACCTTATCGCCCTTTAGAAGATAGATCTGAGCGAGGGCCTGGTTGAGGCTCGGATCGGGATTATATTGGGTAAGGTCCTCGATCTTGGCCGCCAGCTCTAGCCCCTTGTCGGCGGGGCCCTTGTCCCTGATGATACGGGAGAGCCACGAATCGAGGACTAGCGGGTCGCTGGGATAATTGGCGGCGTATTCGGCGAAGAACGCGGCCGCTTCCTCTTTGGCCCCCTGGTGGCCGAAATAATAGCTCATGTTTTGGTAAGCCTGCTTCACCAGGGGGCTCTTGGGATACTTGGCGATGAAGGCCTTGACGGCGGTCATGTCCGGCTTCGCGCCGGGCTCAGTGTTGGCCACTTCGAACGCGGCGAATTCGGTGTAGGGCGCCGTAATCCTGGAATATTTCTGGGTGTACGTACCCGCCTTGCCTTGTGGATCGAGGACGAGGACTTCCTTGTATTTCTCGACTGATTTCTTGGCGTTGTACCGGTCGCCGTATTTGTGGGCGAGCTTGAAGACCGTGGCAGTGTCCTTGGGGTTCTTGGCGTAGGCCGCCATGAGGGCCTTGAACGTATCGACCCCGTCGACCATCTTTTGGAGCGTGGCCTGGAAAGTCTCGGCCGGCGGGTCGTAGCCGACCGTCCAGTCGACGTCGGCGCCGTCCCCGCCGATCAACAGGATCGTGGGCGTGGCCCGGATCGCGAACTTGTCGAAGATGGCCTCGCCGGCCTGCTCCTCGGAGATCGCCCGGAAGAGTATGAAATTCTTGTCGAGGAAGAGGTGGAACTTGGGGTTGTCGTAAAACTGCTGACCCAGCAGTTTACAAGTCCCTCAGGTGTAGGAGTAAAAATCGACGAGGACCAGCTTGCGATCGACTTTGGCCTTGGCGATCGCTTCCTCCAGGGTCCCTTTGAACCAGTTCGGAGCCTGGGCGAAAGCCGCGGAGGCGAGCACAAGCACCATCAACAGGAGAAGTGCTTTTTTCATACAAATACTATATTTTCGCAGCCTTTGGATGTCAATAGGGCTGATTGGAGAATATTAAGCAGCCCGGCGATAGGATAGCCCTGAGGCCCCCATAGCGGAGGGGGGCCCCACGCGAAGCGGGGGGAACCGACGGGACTGGTTCCCCAGGGGGCCGGGGGCTGTCCTATTGCCGGGTACGCAAGGCTAATCCGCCTTGACGAGCGTGATTCTCACCTTGCGCGTCTTGCCGTTCCGCTCGACGGTCAGGGTCACGACCTCCCCGATTTTCCGGCTTTCGAGCGCGGTGTAGAGGTCGTCATAGGAGCCGATCTTCGCCTCGTCCAGGCCGACGATGACGTCGCCGAGGAGCAGGCGGCCGTAGCGGTCGCGGCTGAGGCCGATCAGCCCGGCTTTCGTGGCCGCGCTCCCTCCCGGGACCTCCCAGACGGCCGCGCCCTTGATCCCGAACCGCTGGTTGTATTGGTCGGGGAGGAGCGAGGCGCCGATGTCGGGCCGGATGACCTTGCCGTAGCGGATGAGTTCCGGGACCACTTTCTTGATGGTGTCGACCGGGATGGCGAAGCCGACGCCGCTCGACGCGCCCGACGGCGAGTAGATCATGGTGTTCATCCCGATGATCTCGCCGCTCGAGTCGAGGAGCGGCCCCCCCGAATTGCCGGGGTTGATGGAGGCGTCGGTCTGGATCATGTCCCGGATCGTGACGTCGCCCGCGCCGAGCATCTTGCGGCCGAGGGCGCTGACAATGCCCGTCGTGACCGTATGGTCGAAGCCGAAGGGGTTGCCGATGGCGATGACCTTCTGGCCGACCTGGAGGTCTTTGGAGGCGCCGACCTTGACCGGGACCAGGTCCTTGAGGCTGCCTTGGATCTGGAGGACGGCCACGTCCTTGGTTTCGTCCTTGCCGATGAGCCGTGCCGGCCGCTGTTCCTGGTTGGGCAGGGTGACGCTGAACTCCGTCCCGTCTTCGATCACGTGGAAATTCGTAACGATGTGGCCCTGGTCGTCCCAAATGTAGCCGGACCCGCTGCCCTTGGCCACCTTCTCCTCGTTGAAGAACCAGTCCCGGACGAGTTGGATGTTGGTCACGAACACGACCGAGTTTTTATTCTTCTTGACGATCTCGATGGTGTTGCGCTCGTCCTCGAGGAGCTGCGCCCGGAGCGGCGCGGCGGCGAGGGCGAACGAGAGGGCCCCGACGACGAAAGCGGCGGCCTGAAGGCGGATCGATGACGGCTTCATCATGGTCGTTTCCTCCCCTCCTATTGTAACAAAAGTCCTTGCGGTCGTGAAACGCGCAAATCCGATCGATAGGCTGGCGCCACTTTTGAAATGATTGCCTTTTCCGATCTCCCGGATATAAGATGCTTCTTTTTTGAGGAGACCGCATGAACGTTCGCCGCGCTGTCCGTATTTCGATCATCCTCATCCTGCCGATCCTCGCCAAATACGGACTTGCGTCCGGTTCGTCCCCCGTGATGCATAGGAGAATCCTTTGAGCACGCGTTTGTTTCGGCTTCTCGCTCTCGCACTCGTCGCCTTGGCCCTGCTGCCCCCGCTGGCCCGGGCGCAGGAGGACGGCTATCCTTTCCGCCTCGCCAACTTCAGCTTCGAATTCCTGGGGGGCGCGACCAAGGTCGCCCCCGGCGATCTGAATTCCATCGCCGAGTATGAGGAAGCCTATCTCCAGTATTATTACGCGACGCGATTCAACTATTACCGCGGTCTTTACGGGGACGCCTACCAGGTCCGGAGCACCCGCACGGGAGACGCCCAATTCAATTCCATCCGCGACGCGCTTTCGTACGGGGTCCGGCTCCGCTACAACCTCAGCCCCTCGTTCGGCCTTTCCTTCGGCGTCCAATTCCTGACTTGCACCCAGACCTCCAACGTCGGGATGAAGGTGGACGTCATAGACGGCAGCCGCGATTATGTCGATTACGGCGGGACCGTCTCCTATCAGTACCAGAATTCCGGGTTCCTGCTGGGCGCATCGGCCTGGGTCCCCCAGCTCGCGGCGCATTTTGGCTGGCAGTTCGGCAGCGTCCTGCGCCTGGAGATCCTCGTCGCGGGCGGGCCGCTCTTTGTCGAGTGCCGGTCCCTGAGCGAGCGGCGCCTGTCCGTCACCGATGCCTCCGGATATCAATCGGGGTCCCTGGTCCGGACCGAGATGACCGGCAAGGGGACCGGGGTTTCCGTGGAGTTGGGCGGCCGCATTTCGGCGAAGACGGCGGGCTTCCTGGATTTCTTCGTAGAAGGGAGCTATGCCTTCCGTGATGCCACGTATCTCACGGGACCGGGTTCGTCGAAGTCGGTCGTGATCGATTCCAATGCCGAGCAGGACTCCGTCCTCCAAAACTGGAGCGGGGAATGGAGCAGCATCCAGTCCCAAATCACCTCGAGCTGGGGAAAATTCTTGCAGTATAAGGTGCAGAACCAGATCCTGACCGATAGGGGAACGAACATTCAGAAATTCGGGCTCGACCTTTCGGGGTTTCAGCTGAAGGCCGGCGTGGCCGTCAAGCTCTAGCCGGATCAGACTTTCTTGTCCGACGCTCCCGGTTTCGCGAGGGGCTTCCCTTCCTGGCAGAACGGGCAGCCCTCCGGCTCGAAGGTCTGGACCTTGAGGGCCATGAGGCTGCCGACGGGCCGCCCTTCGATCTTCACGTCCCCTCCCGTCCGGTCCACGAGGACGTAGATGCCGGCCACGCCGACGGCGTGCTGCTTCAGACAATCCACCACCTCAGCGATCGAGCCGCCGGTGGTCAGAATGTCTTCGACGATGACCGCCCGGGCGCTGTCGATGCCCGAGAACCCGACCCGGAAGGCCATCTTCTCGTCTATGCGCTGGGTGAAGGCGAACTTCTTGCCGAGCTTGAGCGCGGCCAGGAAGCCGATGGCGATCGCGCCGTAGGCGGGCGAGACGACGTAATCGAAGTCCAGGCCCTGGGCCTTGATCTTGGCTACGAGGAGATCGATGAGCTTCTCGAGAGCGGCCGGGTTCTCGATGAGCCGGATCTTCTCGAAATACCACTCCGAATGCTTGCCGGAGGTCAGCTTGAAATGCCCTTGGAGCAGGGCGTCGGAATCCTTGAACAGGGCCAGGACTTTGGGGTCGGCGTTTTCCATCATGCGGGCCTCCTTGCGGCGGTCATCGCCCGCTGCCGCGGACGATGGCCCGAAAGGATTATAGAAAGAACGGCCGCGGTTCGCAAGATGGACCGGGGAGGTGCATTTCGGCTCCAAGGTATGGTATGTTTTCCGCGGACTTCAATTTTTATGGTCAAGACACACGGAGGAATCGCATGCGCAAAGATCGGAAAAAATTCCGGGTCTTTTTTGTCCTGTTCTTGGCGGTTCTTGGCGCGGCGATCGTTGTTGCGGCAACGGCTCGGCCGCAGGTTGCCGCAAAGGCCCGTCCCCAGTCGCCCGCGCCCGCCGATTTCGACATCGTCATCTCCAACGGGCGCATCGTCGACGGCACCGGGGCGCCCTGGTTCCGGGGAGACGTCGGCCTTCAAGGGGACCGGATCAAAGCGATCGGTAATCTGAGCGCCGCCTCTACCCGGCGCCGCATCGATGCGTCCAACCTGGTCGTCGCCCCGGGCTTCATCGACATGCTCGGCCAGTCGGAGTTCTGCGTCCTGGTCGACAATCGGGCGGCGAGCAAGATCACCCAGGGCGTGACCACCGAGGTGACCGGCGAGGGGACGTCGATCGGCCTGGTCAACGAGCGGATGATCGAAGAGGCGTCGCCCGTCTATAAGGCCTTCGGCATCGTCGCCGATTGGCGGACGCTGGGCGAATATTTCCGGCGCCTCGACGAGCGGACCCATCCAGCGATCAACCTCGCCTCGTTCGTCGGCGCGGGCGGCGTGCGCAATTACGTGGTCGGCGAGGACAACCGGTCGGCCACGCCCCAGGAATTGGAGCGGATGAAGGAGCTCGTCGCCCAGGCCATGGAGCAGGGTGCGCTCGGCCTGAGCTCGTCCCTGCAATACATGCCCGACCGCTTTGCGACCACGGACGAGTTGATCGCCCTGGCCGGCGTCGCGGCGCGCTACGGCGGCGTCTATCTCACCCACCAGCGCTCGGAAGGGAACCAGGTCTTCGAGTCGCTCCAGGAAGTCTTCACCATCGCCGAGAAGGCCGGAGTCCCGACCGAAATCTGGCATCTGAAAGTCGCGTACAAGGCCAACTGGGGCAAGATGCCCGAGGTCCTGGCCCGGATCGAGGCGGCCCGGGCCGCCGGCCTTGACATCACGGCGAATCAGTATCCCTATATCCGGGCGTCCAACGGCCTCGATTCCTGCCTGCCGCTCTGGGCCCGCGAAGGCGGCGTGGACAAAACGCTCGCCCGGCTCAAGGACCCCGGCCAGCGTGAGCGGATTAAAAAGGAAATGGACGATCCGACCGTCACCGCATGGGAGAACCAGTGGTTCGGGTCCGGCGGCGGGGAGGGCGTCCTGCTCGTCTCGGTCCTCAACAAGGACCTGAAAAAGTACGAAGGGCTGAATGTGGCCGAGATCGGCCGGCGGCTCGGGAAGGACCCGCGCGACGTCGTCCTGGATTTCGTCACGGCCGACCGGGGACGGAGCGCGTGCGTGACCTCGATCATGAGCGAGGACGACGTTCGCGCGGCCCTCAAGCACCCGCTCGTCTCGGTCTGCACCGATTCGGAGGCCGTGGCCGAGGACGGCCCGCTCTCCGGATCGAAGTCCCATCCGCGCGCCTGGGGCTCGTTCCCGCGCATCCTCGGCAAATACGTCCGCGAGGAGAAGCTGCTCAGGCTCGAAGAGGCGGTCCGGAAAATGACCTCGCTCCCGGCCTCGCGGGTCGGGATCCGCGACCGTGGGATCCTCCGGCCGGGGATGATGGCCGATCTGGCGGTCTTCGATCCCGCCACGGTCCGCGACGTGGCGACATTCGAGGAGCCGAGCCATTATTCGGTCGGGATGAAATACGTCTTCGTCAACGGCCGGGCGGTCGTCGCGGAAGGCAGGATCACGGCGGAGCGGCCGGGCCGGGCGCTCCGCGGGCCAGGGTATCGGCCGAACGATCGGTAGGCGGATCGGTCGGGCCTTTCCGGGTCTTTCCTCCTTGACTCAGCTCGGGGAGAGGCATATATTTTCCCGACATGAACATCTGGATCACCAAGTCTCCGGCCGAGATCTTGGCCGCCTCGGAGCATACCCAGCTCAAGAAGAACCTGACCGCGCTCGACCTGGCGGCCCTCGGGATCGGCGCGGTTGTCGGCACGGGCATCTTCGTCGCCACGGGCCAGGGCGCCCAGCTGGCCGGCCCGGGGATCATCCTGTCGTTCATCGTCGCCGCGATCACCTGCGGGTTCTGCGCCCTCACGTATTCGGAACTTGCCTGCATGTTTCCCGTGGCGGGGAGCACCTATTCCTATTCCTATGTCGCCTTCGGCGAGGTCATCGCCTGGATCATCGGCTGGGACCTCATGTTCGAATACCTCGTGGCCGCGAGCGCGGTCGCCTCGGGCTGGTCGTCGACGTTCATCGGCCTCATCCAGGGCGCCGGCGTCAAGCTGCCCAAAGCCCTGGTCACGACCCCCTTCCAGGGCGGGATCATCGACCTGCCCGCGGTCGTGATTACCCTCCTTGTCACCTGGATCCTGTTCATCGGCATCCGCGAGAGCGCCAAGATCAACAACATCATCGTCGTGCTCAAGATCCTCGTCATCCTGCTCTTCGTTGTCCTCGGGATCAGGCACGCCAACCTCTCCAACCTCAAGCCCTTCATGCCCTTCGGCTGGAAGGGGGTCATGGCCGGCGCGGCCATTATCTTTTTTGCCTACATCGGCTTCGACTCGGTGTCGACGGCGGCCGAGGAAACCAAGAATCCCAAGCGCGACGTCCCGCTGGGGCTCATGCTCTGCCTGGGCGTCGTGATCATCCTCTACGTCTCGGCGGCCTTCGTCCTAACGTCCGTCGTGCCCTATAAGGAGATCGACGTGGGCAACGCCCTGCCCTCAGCCCTCGGCCGGATCGGCATCCGGTGGGGTGGGGCGCTCGTCGCCACGGGGGCTATCGTCGGCATGATCTCGACCATCCTTGTCACACTCTACGGTCAGATCCGGATCTTCATGGTCATGGCCCGCGATGGCCTCCTCCCGGCCCCGTTCGCCAAGGTCCATCCCCGGCACATGACGCCTCACATCTGCACCTGGATCACCGGCATCGCGACGGCGATCATCGCCGGGATCTTCCCTCTGTCGATGACCATCGACCTCTGCAACATGGGGACGCTGTTTGCCTTCGTTGTCGTTTCGATCGGGGTCATCGTCCTCCGGAAGACGCGGCCCGAGGTCGAGCGGCGGTTCCGGGTCCCGGGCGTGCCCTTCACCCCCCTGATCACGGTCGCCTTCAGCTTCTATCTGATGTACAGCTTGCCCGGAATCACATGGGTCCGGTTCGGGATCTGGATCCTTGCCGGCCTGCTGATCTATTTCCTGTATGGGGTCCGGCACAGCAAGCTGCAGCTGAAATTGAAGTAGGAAAGCGCCGGCCCGACAGCGCGCGGCCGGGGCGGAGAGGCCCGCGGGCGCATGCCCGGCCTTAATTCCCCGTCCCTACCGGACGAAAAAGATCGAAATCAGGAGCTGGGCCAGGATGATCTTGGCCACCATCGAGGCGGGATAGACCGTCGCATACCAGACGTTCGGCAGCTCGTTCGGCGCCTGCTGGTTCGCGTAGGCCAGGCAGGCCGGCTGGGTCTGGATCCCCGAGAGGGCCCCGATCACGGCCGACATGGGCAGCTTGAAAAATTTGTAGCCGACGATCAGGACGAGGACGGCCACGAACGTCGTGAGCCCCGCCCCCGCGGCGATGAATTTCAATCCGCCGGCATGGAGTGTCGCCGTGACGCCCTGGCCGGCCTTGGTCCCGATGGCCGCCAGGAATAGAACGAGGCCGATCTGCCGAAGGGCGAGATTGGCGTTGAAGGGGATCCGCCACAGGACGGGGCCGGTCCGTTCGATCTTCCCCAGGATAAGCGAGACGACGAGCGGCCCGCCCGCGAATCCCAGCTTGAAGACCATCCCGTTGGGGAGCGGGATCGGGATCATCCCCACCAGGATCCCGAGCATGATGCCGACCGACAGAGACAGGAAATCGGTCTCGGCCATCGCCTTCACCGAGTCTCCGAAGAAGGCCTTCAGCCCCTCGATGTTCTCCTCCCGGGACATGATCCGCAGGCCGTCCCCCGATTCGAGGATGGTGCCCGCCGACGGGACGAAATCGACGTCCCCGCGGCGCACTCGGGTGATGGTCGCCTGGAACTTCTTCTGGAGGCCCAGGTCGGCGATCCGCTTGCCGATGACGTCCTTCTTCGAGACGAAGATGCGCTGGGAGACGAAGCGGGCCAGGCCGTCCTCGAGGAAATCCTCGTCCATCTTTCCGAACAGGACCCGGGCCCGCTCGTTGGATTTAGCGTCACCGACGGTGACCACCCGGTCGTTCAGGTGGAGGATGGTCTCCCCGGTGACGAGCGTCGTCTCCCCGCCGTGGAGGATGCGGCTCAGCACGAACCCCGGAGGATCGAAATAAGCCAGCGCTTCGCGGACGGATTTCCCCTGGAGCGCGGGGTTCGTGACGAGGAACGTCCGGCTCTGGATTTCGGCGACGCCCTCTTCGCTCCTGCGGCGGGCTTCCTCCTTCGCGAAGTCGACCTTGAACAGCTTGGTGAAGAGGTGCATCCAGAAGATCATGCCGAAGACGCCGAACGGATAAGCCAGGCCGTAGGTGACGACCGGACTGCTGGCGAGCGCTTCGATCTGGGCCTTGGGGAGGCCGGCCGCGAGGCCCTTGAGCGTTTCGACGCCGGCCGCCAGGGCGGGCGTGTTGGTCAGGGCCCCGCAGAAGAGCCCGGCGGCGCCCGGGACGGACACGCCCGGAATTTTCCGAAAGAAGGAGGCGATGACCGCCGCCGCGACGAGAGCGGCGAGGGCCAGGATGTTGATCCGGAGGCCCCGCTTCTTGAACGAGGCGAAAAAGACGGGCCCGGACTGGAGCCCGATCGTATAGACGAAGAGGACCAGGCCGATGACGTAGATGTATTCCGGCAGGTTCAGGCGCGGGTCGAGCGCGCCGCAGGCGATTCCGACGAACAGGACGGCCGCGACGCCGAGGTTGAATCCGAACAGGCGGATATTCCCGATGAGGAAGCCCGCGCCGATGATGAAAAACAGCAGAAAAATGGGATTTTCGGCGAGAAAATTGATGATTTGGGTCATAATGCTTTATTCCAACCTTATAAGATAGTGGAAAACGGGGCCCGGTTCAAGGCAGCGGTCCGAGCGGTCCGAGCTCGGGCAGGCAAAACGACAGACCCGTGCGCCGGCCGCAGTCGGGGCAGGCGACCTCGGCTTCGAGCTTTTCGCACTTGAGGCCCGGCTCCGTCCGGGTCGCGAGCTCGAGCGGGCCGCCGCAATCCGGGCAGGCGCGCGGGAGGGCCAGGAGGATTTCGGGCGCGGATTTCCCGCTCCGCGCCCCGACGACGCGGACCCGGCGGATGCGAAGGTCCACGGCTTGGGTTTCGCGCAGCTCGCGGAGGAGGGCGCGGAAATACCGGAGCGAGTCCGCCGATTTCTTCGCGGCCGCCCGCCGGCCGGCCGCGGTCCGCATATTGAGGGGCAGGCCGGCGGCATAGGTGAGCTCCTTGCTCAGCGGGCCCAGCATCGCCTCGTGGAGCGTCCGCCCCCGGAGCGTCGATTTGATGAAGAACTGGGCGACGCCGAGGGCCCCGAATTTCGCAAGAAAATCGGCGTCGTGGACGATATCGGCCGCGGCGGATGTGCGCGCCCCCGAGGCATACAGGGCCCGGAGGGCGCCCGTCACCCGCCGGACGTCGGCGGCGCGCATGCCCGCTGCGGTGAGCAGGGGCGCCGCGAGCTCCGCGGCCGACTCCTCCTCGGGCCGGTCGTCCCGATGATAGGTCCCGCCCGCGAATTTCCCCGCGTCATGGAAGAGGCCGACGACGGCCGCGAGCCCGGGATCGGACTTTTCGGAGAGCGCGAGGCGGTAGCTCAGGGCGGCGACGTGGGAAGAATGTTCCCAGAGGTAGCTTCCTTCGCCCTTCCGAACGGCGCTATGCCCCAGGTCTTGACCCGGGGCATAGCGCCGTTCGGAAGGGGGTTCCAAGGGGGTGTCGCCCCCTTGGTCGCAGGGCGGGGTTTCATGCCCCGCCCGAGAAGGGGAGGCAGGGCGGCCGGGTCTTCCCGGCGCCCGTCGGAAGGGGTCTTCCCCTCCGAGTTGACCGTGTCCCGTGTATTCCCGTTCGGATTTTTCGATGGCGGCCCGGGCGGCGGCGATCAGGCCCGGAAATCGGAGCTCGATGGCGGCGGCGTAGTCCGGAGCGGGGCGGATGTCCATGGTCTCACACGCCGATGCGGCCGTAGAGCGCGTAGAACAGATACCGGCCCAATCCTTCGGAGACGCCCGCGCAGACGAAGGCCAGGAGAATGTAGCCGGAGTTCTGGTTTCTCTGGAACAGGAAGATGAAGAGCAGGGCGGCCCCGAGATAGAGAAGCCGGAACGAGAGGAGGGGATAGATCCGGGGCGCGGGTAGATCGCGCAGCGTTTCGGTCTTCGCGCCGAAAATGCCGGCGCGCGGCGTGAAGAAGAGGACGGTCAGGATGACGAGGAGGACCGCCGCGAGCGAGGCGAGAACGGCCGCGCTTTGGAACGCGTGGAGGCTGCCGGGGAAATCGAACAGGACTCTCCGGCCGGCGAGCACCCCTAGCGGACCCAGGAGGAGGGCCGTGGCCAAGAACGAGAGCGGCGTGTGGAGCCCGCGCCAGGCCGGCACCGTCCTCAGCATGTAGAGCCGGCTCATGCTATGGAGGAAGAGCAGGCCCGCCGCGCCGGCGGCGAGCACGAGCGTCCGGAACGAGGGTGCGGTCTCCCGCCCCCGGTAGCGGAGGATCGCCAGGATCAGCACCAGGGCGATGACCGCCAGCTCGAAGAAGATCTCCCGGCTCAGCCACGACCGCCTCAGATTGAAGAGGGCGGAGGGGGCGCGGCTGGGGCGGCCGAGGTGGGCGAGCGAGACCGCGGCGGCGAGGCCGAGGAGGGCCAGGACGGAGGCCAGGAAGGGTATCGTGAACACCCGGTTTTCGAGAAAGCCCTGCCGCCGGTCCGTCATGAGGAACGCGGCCGCGACCGTCCAGAACGCGCCCACGGCGGTCTGCGAGAGGAGGGTGAACCCGATCAGGGGCCATTCCCGTTCGGACGGGCCCGGCATGTCAGATCTCTTCCCAGTTCGCGACCTCGGCCGTGTCCTTGGAGGCCCGGCCGGCGTCCCTGTGCGGCTTGATGAGCAGCGCCGGCTCGGTCACGGACGCTTCCGGGAGGGGAAAGACCTCGCTCGTCCCGCCGTATTTCTTTTTCAGGTCCTCGAGATCGCCGAAGTCCAGGGCGCGCATCGGGCAGGCGGCGACGCAGGCCGGGGGCCGCCCGGCGCCCACCTCGTCGTAGCAGTAATCGCACTTGGACGCGATCCGGCGCTCGACGTCGAACTGGATGGCCCCGTAGGGGCAGGCCCATTCGCAATACCGGCATCCGATGCAGGCCAGCGTGTCGATAAGGACGATCCCGTCGTCGCGCTTGTAAATGGCCTTGGTCGGGCAGCCTTCGCCGCAGATCGGCTTCCGGCAGTGGTGGCAGGCCAGCGAAAGGTTGTAGGCGAAGACGCCGGGGACCCAGAGGCCGCCGTCCTTCTTCCAGGTCCCGCCCGTCACCTCGTAGACCCGCCGCCACAGGACGTCGAGCGGCAGGTCGTGCTTGTCCTTGCAGGCGCCCTGGCAGGTCTTGCAGCCCGAGCAGACGCTGGAGTCGTAATAGAAGGCGTATTGGCGGACGAAGGCCTGGGTCATGGAACGGTCTCCGTTTTCTCCGCCTTCGCGACCTGGGCCATGATCGTGTGCTGGGCGTTGCCGAAGGCGAGCGGCGTCCAGCGTTCGGACGACAGGACGTTGACCGAGCCGCGGCGGTCCACGCCGTCGGCCCCGGGCGACCACCAGGAGCCTTGGGGCAGGGCGACGACCCCGGGCATGATCCGCCGCGTCACCCGGCACCGGACGAGGGTCGCGCCCCGGTCGTTGAACACTTTGACCGTGTCGCCGTTCGCGATCCCGCGCGCTTCCGCGTCGGCGGTACTTATGAACAGGCGCTGCGGCCAGGCCTCGCGGAGCCAATCGACGTTGTCGAGCGTCGAGTGGACGGTCGCCAGGTAGTGATGGCCGATGACCTGGAGCGGATATGTCCGGGCTTCGGGCCCGAAGGGGCTCTCCCATTCGCGGATGTATTTGGGTACGGCCGGGATCACGTCGGGCTGTCCCATGTCAAAGAGGCGCTTGGAGAAGATCTCGATCCTGCCCGAGGGCGTCGGGAGCGGGTGTCCGACCGGGTCCTCGCGGAAATCGGTGAAGGCTACGGCCGGCTTGGTGACGGGGACCGAATACACGCCGGCATTGGATTTCTCGAATTCGTCGAGCGTCGGGATGCCGGGGAAGCGTGTCTTGCGGAAGTATTCGATCGACCACGCGACCCAGTCGCGCTCGTTCCGGCCCTCGGTGTAGGCCTCGCGGAACCCCAGCCGCCCCGCGATCTCGGCGCAGATGGCGTAATCGCTCTTGGCCTCGCCCGGCGGCTCCACGATCTTCGGCATGAGGATGACCTCGTCGCCGTATTTCCAGCTGTCGGTGATGCCCCAGGTTTCGAACTGAGTGCAGGCCGGAAGGAGGAGATCGGCGAAGCGGCCGGTCGGAGTCAAGAAGTTGTCCTGGACGACGAGGAACTCCACGAGCGATTCGTCCCGGAGGATCCCGGAGGTGCGGTTGATATTGGCATGCTGGTTCACGAGCGCGTTGCAGGCCACGGCGTAGATCATCTTGATGTTCGTTCCGAGCTTGCCGTCGCGGCCGTCGGCCGCGACGACGCCGTCGGCCGGGCCCATGTCCTTCCCCCGGAGGACGGCCTCGGACCAGAGGAACGACGGGATCTGGGCCTTGACCGGATTCTCGCCGGTCGGGAACACGATCCAAGCCGGCCCGCCGTCGGGCGCCTGGAGGGCGATCCCGCCCGCCCAGCCGCCGGGAAGGCCCACGTTGCCGGTCAGGGCGGCCAAGACGCAGCCCGCCCGGACGACTTGCTCGCCGTAGGCCCGGCGCTGCATGCCGTAGCCCTGGTAAAGCACGGCCGGCTTGAGGGTCGCGTATTCGCGGGCGATGCGGGCGATCGTCGGCGCGGGCACGCCGCAGATCGGCGCGGCCCAGGCGGGCGTTTTCGGCGTCCCGTCGCGCGTGCCGAGGATGTAATCCTTATAGCTCTCGGCGCCTTCCGCCCCCGGCGGCATCTGCGTCGCGTCGAACCCGACGCAGTGCGTCCGGACGAACGCGGCGTCGTAAAGATTCTCCGTGATCATCACCTGGGCCATGGCCGACATCATGGCCGTGTCGGTGCCGGGGCGGATGGGCACCCACTCGTCGGCCAGGGCCACGGCGCTGAGGGTCATCCGGGGATCGAGGCACACGATCCGGGCGCCCCTCTCGCGCGCCTTCCGGAGGATGAAGTCGGAATTCGTCCCGTCGCGCATCTCGGCCGGGTTCCAGCTCCACATGAGGATGTACTTCGAGTTCAGCCAGTCCTGGCGCTGGTTGCCGGTGATGTTCGTCCCGTAGACGGTGGGCGTGGCGCAGGAGATCGCCGCCCAGGAGTAGCTGTTGTAGAAGCCGAGCGAGCCGCCGAAGAGGTTCATCAGCCGCTGCGCGGTTTGGCGCCCGTTGATCTGGTTGTAGCTTCCCGTCCCATATGGGACGTAGATCGCGGTGTTGCCATAGGCGTCGCGGATGCGCTTCATCTCCGAGGCGATCTTATCGAGCGCCTCGTCCCACGAGATCCGGACGAACTTGCCTTCGCCGCGCTTCCCCGCCCGCTTCAGGGGATAGAGGAGGCGGTCCGGATGGTCCTGGCGGTGACGGTAGAGGCGGCCGCGGATGCAGGGCCGGAGCTGGGGGTCTTCGACCGTATCGTTCGGCCGGTCGTCGCCCTCGATCCGGACGATCTTGCCGTCGGCGACATGGACCTTGAGGAGGCACCGGCCGCCGCAGTTGTGGGAGGGACAGCCCGTGCGGACGATTTTTTCCTCGGCGTCCGCCTCCTGGACGGCGCCCGCCGTCCAGGCGCCGCTCCGCACCGGTCGCTTGAGCTTCTTTCCCCATTTCGAGGCGGTCAGGGCCGAGCCGCCGAAGAACGAGCTCCAACCCAGAAACCGGCGCCGGGCCATCGGAGCGCTCTCGATTTTCTTCTTGATGAAACCGTCGCTCATCGCGTTCGTCCGAGAGGGGAGCGGCCCGGGTCCCGCTTCGGGAGCGAGGCGGCCCGCCGCCGTTCGGCGAGTGAACGGGCGGCGGCCTGGGCGCCGGCTACGGCCAGCGCCTCGAGGAGAATGAACTGGGCGGGATTCAGGACGGCGAGGAGATCGTGGCCCGGGACGAGGAGGTCGAGCAGCTTGAGCCCGGCCGCGACGCAGCCCGCGAGGAAGATCGCCTCCTCGCGCCCGCTCGCGGCGAAGGCCCGGCCCATGAACAGGACGGCCGCGGGGAGCATGACCGCGCCCGCCAGACCGGGGACGCGGAGGAGATGGACGGCGTGCCCGGCGGTCGCCTCCCAGAGGCCCCAGACCGAGCCCCAGAAGAGCGCGGGCGCCAGGATTTCGAAACGGGCGGACCGCCGGGTGTTCACGGGTTTCATTTTATCAGGATGCGCCGGGCCGTCAAGGAGCAGGCGGCTTGTCATCGGCCCGGCGCCGGTCAGGAACCTTTTTGGGGTTTCCGGAAAGCCGCCCCCATTCCGTTGATATAGAACGCGATCTCCTCCCGTTCGCCTCCCGACCTCCGGACGGCTTCCTTGTAAACGAGGACGGGGTCGAGATCGGGAGCGGTCGGAATCGGCGGGAGCACGTCCTCGCTCATGTAGACCAGCCGGTCCTCCCAGATGAGAATCTTGTTCCCCGACGGCGTGCTCACCGCCCAGACGCCCCAGGGCGGTTTTTCCTCATTGCCGATCTGGCGTTCCACGAAGACCTCCGGGACGGGGTCGAAGAGCCCCGGTATGCGGTCGTAAATATACCGGGACAACCGCGTCTGCTCGACGTAGGTCTCGGGCTTAGTCGGAAGATAGTCAAGGCCCTGGAAAAGGCAGAGAACGGCGGCGGTGATGATGAACGTGCGCCGGGTCCCTTTTCTTCCGGCCGGGAGGGAGGCGAGGATCCGCCACAACGCCAGGAAAAAAACCGGCGCATACCACACCGCATAACGGGTGATGTGGTAGGTTCCGCCGTGGTTGAAATTCGTGGTCCGGGCCTGGCTCCAGAGAAGGAGGAGCGAAGATAGGCCGAGATAAATCCAGACGCGGGCTCCCAACCCGGCTTTTTTCCGGATGGCCAAAACGACGAGGACGACGAGCAGGACCAGCGCGAGAGGCCAGTTCGGGAACAAGCCGATGTCCGGATCGAACACGATGGAAAACATCTTTTTCCCGGCATACGGATCGGGGCCGAACTGCGCCGCTCCGCCCGCGACCAGCGGGCTGAGGACTCCGTACCGGAGATAATAATAGGCAGGGTTGAGAAGCGTGAGAAGCCCGGCTCCCGCCCAGAGAGGGAAGGATGTCCGCAGCGTGGCCCATTTTTTCCGGGCGAAACCGAACACGAAAACCAAGCCCGCGAGAAGGGCGAAAGGCGGATTCTGGGTCGAGGCCAGGACGAAGGCGAAGGCCGACGGCAAGAAATCCTCGGCCACGAGAAACGCGATCCCGATAACCGCCAGCATGGCCGTGAAGAATTCGATCTGGGGCCGGGTGATAAACCACAGGAGTGGGGAGCCGAAGATGAGCAGGAGGAGGCTGACTCCGGCCAGACGGCCCAATTTTTTCCGGACGACGGCGAATGCCATGATCAGCAGAACGATATGGAGAAGGAGGAAGCAATAGACCGGGCTGACCCCCAGCAGCCTCAGCGGCCAGAAGAAGCCCGCGGCCAGGAGGGAATAGAACCAGAAATGGACCGGGTCGAGTTCCCGGCCGTTCTTGACCATCGGAGAGAGGACCTGCTTGATCCAGTCGTAGAGGGTTTTGTCGGGGGCCCAGGACAGGGGGCCGAGGAGCCTCTCTGTGTAGGCGCAGGATTCGGGTGTGAGATACGGAGTCTGGAACCGGGCCAGGCTCGTGGCCATGGCATAGTATTCGACGCCGTCTCCTCGGATGATGTGCGCCGGGCCCGGAGCGATCAGGGCCATGAAGCCGAGCACACCGAGAAGAGCCGAGCTCAGGGCGCGGTCCCAGGTTCGGAGAAACGGCAATTTTGCGGAGACCGGCCGGACGGCGGCGGCGAGGGCAGCGCCGAGGTGTCCCAGAACGCGGCTGGCTCGCGCCAGGAATGTCCAAACTTCCTGGCTATAGGCCAGACCGAGATAGATCACGATCAGAACCAGGACGGACCGCCGCTCCACCAGCGCCCGATATCGGGAAAGGAGGGGCAGGATCGGCGGGATCAGGCCCAGGACGAGGACGGCGAACCGGGCCCCCCGCAGGATTTTGAAGACGGTGGGGCGCCGCCGGGGTTTCCTTGACGAGAGGAAATCCAGGACGGCCGCGGCGACGGCCGCCAGGACGAAGAAGGCCCATTCCTTGGAAGAGGACGGCCGGTCCGGGACTCCGGGATAGGAGTTTGTCTTGGGGAAGACGACGGCCGCGACGAGCCCTGAAGAATAGCCGGACACGTTGACGATCCTGAATCTCGGGCAGGTCCAAGGCAGCTCCGATTCGACCCGGAGGACGTTCCTGCCGTCGAGCAGAATCGAACCCGGGAATTCGAATTTCCGGATTCTCCTGTCCGCGGTGAAGGCCGTGAGGGAGACGTCGTTGAGGGCCAGGGTGAACGTCTGGCCCGGCTTCAGATCGCCGGCGAGCTCGATCTCGAGGGTCCAGAGATTGCCGGCCGGTCCCGGCGCCGCTTCGAAATCATGGCGGAACACATTGGCCGGCGCGGCCGGCCGGGAGCTGTATAACACGACCTCCCGGGGGAAGCGGACGCAAGTGAACGCCGCGAGGAGGACCGCGAAGATCGCGCCCACGAGGCCGGAAACGACCCCGGCGATCACGCGGGGGGCTTGGATCTCGCGCATGCCGGATCGGCTATTTGATCTCCCGCTGTCTTCGGGTCATCGGCTCCTCCTTCCATGGGTCATCCCGGCCGTCGATTATTCTATCGAAATCCGGGCCTCGGGGGTAGCAGGTTCTATGCTTGGGCTTGACTTGAGGGGAGCATTGCCCTACATTCCTGAGGTGGATTTTTATTTCGATGAGAGGGGAGCGGCAATGATCAAACGTGTGATTCCGGCCTTGATTTGTCTGACCCTGGTCTTGTCCCCATCGTTCTGGGCCGGCCAACAGAAGCAACTCGACGTGCCTTATGTCCCGACCAAATACCCCGTCGTGGACGAAATGCTGAAAATGGCCGACATCCAGAAGAGCGACCTGGTCTACGACCTGGGCTGCGGGGACGGCCGCCTGGTCATCGGCGCCGCCCAGCGCTACGGCGCCCGGGGGGTCGGTTACGACATCGATCCCGAGCGCATCCAGGAAAGCCGGGACAATGCGACCAAGGCCGGCGTCACCAACTTGGTCAAGTTCTTCGAGCAGGACCTCTTCACCGCGGACTTCCACGAGGCCTCGGTCATGACCCTCTACCTGCTGACGAGCGTCAACCTCAAGCTCCGGCCGAAGATGCTGAAGGAGCTCAAGCCGGGGACGCGCATCGTCTCCCACAATTTCGGCATGGGCGAATGGAAGCCGGACCAGTCCTCGACGGTCATGATCGACGACATCTCCCACGAGGTCTATCTCTGGATCATTCCGGCCAACGTCAGCGGGACGTGGACCTGGACCATGGGCAAGCCCGAAATGAAGGGCGAGATGGTCAATGCTCAGCTCTTCCAGCAGGTCACCCCGTCGTTCAAGATCGGAGGCAAGGCCGCCGTCGCCCGCGACCTGTCCCTGAAAGGCGACCAGCTTCGCTTCGTCCTCGACCTGCCTTATCAGGGAAAGACCGTGGCCGCGACGTTCGAAGGCCGGATCGGCGGTCATTCCCTGACCGGCGTCGTCAGGTTCCAGGACGGGGGCAAGGACGTGGTCTGGGATTGGAAGGCCCAGCGCCATCCGGCGACCGAGAAGCCGATCGACACCGACGCGGACAAGTACGGCTCTCCTTTCGGGATGAAGCCCCCCGCGAAGGTCATTTACTGAGCGGTCGAAAAGGCGCGGGGACTATTCGAATTCGATCAGCAGCTGCCCCTTCGTGACCATCTGGCCGACGGCCACGTGGACCTGCTTCACCGTCCCCCCTTCGGGCGAGGAGATGTCGTTCTGCATCTTCATGGCCTCGAGGATGAGGAGATGGTCTCCCCGCCCGATCTTCCGGCCGGGCGTGACGTGGATCTTCAGGACAACACCCGGAATGAAGCAGAGGACCTTCCGCGGATCGCGCGGCGCGTAGCGCGTCCGCTTCTCGAACTTGCGGGTGTAAGCGGTCTCGAAGACGGTGTCGTCGATCTCGAGCGTCGTAGGGACCCGGGTGATGATCGCGTCGCCCATGGCCGGTCCTAAAAGGGCGGATTGCCGTGCTTCCTGGCCGGCACGGCATCCTGCTTGGCGGTCGAGATGCGGAGGGCGTGAAGGAGGGCGCCGCGCGTTTCCTCCGGATTGATGACCGCGTCGATGTGCCCCGCGGCCGCGGCGACGTAGGGATTGGCGAACTTCTCGGTGTATTCCTTGACCTTCTGTTTCCGGGTCGCGTCCGGGTCGGCGGACGCGGCGATCTCGCTCTTGAAGATGATGTTGGCCGCCCCTTCGGGCCCCATGACCGCGATCTCGGCGGTCGGCCAGGCGAAGACGAAATCGGCGCCGAGGTGGCGGGAGCACATGGCGATGTAGCCGCCGCCGTAAGCCTTCCGGAGGATGACCGTGATCTTCGGGACGGTCGCCTCGCTGTAGGCGTAAAGCAGCTTCGCCCCGTGGCGGATAACGCCGGCGTGCTCCTGGTCGACGCCCGGGAGGTAGCCCGGCAGGTCGACCAGCGTGATCAGGGGGATGTTGAAGCTGTCGCAGAAGCGGACGAAGCGGGCGGCCTTGTCCGACGAGTCGACATCCAAGACCCCGGCGAGGACGGCGGGCTGGTTGCCGACGATCCCGACCGTCTCGCCGTTCAGACGGGCGAAGCCGACCACGACGTTCGCCGCCCAAGCCTTGTGCACTTCGAGGAAGTCGGAATTGTCGCACAGGGCGGCGATGACGTCCCGGATGTCGTAAGGCTTGCTCGGCTGCTCGGGGATGATCCGGTCGATGCGGAACCCGGGCTTCGGCGGGGCGGCTGGGAACGGGTCGGCTTTTTTCCGGTTGTTCCAGGGGATGAAAGTCGTGAGCTTCTTGATCTGGGCGAAGCACTCCATCTCGCTCGCGGCGAAGAAGTGGGCGTTTCCCGAGGTCTCGGTGTGCACCCGCGCCCCGCCCAGGTCCTCCATCGAGATCTCCTCGCCGAGGACGGTCTTGATGACCTCGGGCCCGGTGATGAACATCTTGGAGATCTTGTCGACCACGAAGACGAAGTCGGTCAGGGCGGGGGAGTAGACGGCTCCGCCGGCGCACGGCCCGAGGATGACCGAGATCTGGGGAATGACGCCCGAGGCCTTCGTGTTCCGGTAGAAGATCTCCCCGTAGCCCGCGAGCGAATCAACGCCCTCCTGGATGCGCGCTCCGCCCGAATCGTTGATCCCGATGAGCGGGATCCCAAGCTTGATGGCGTGGTCCATGATCTTCGTGATCTTCCGGGCGTGCATCAGGCCGAGCGAGCCGCCGGCCACAGTGAAGTCCTGGGCGAAGATCGCGACCGGGTGGCCCTCGATGGTCCCCGTCCCGGTGACGACCCCGTCGCCGGGGAGCTGCTTCTTGCCCATATCGAAGTCCTTGCAGCGGTGCTCCACGAACAGGTCGTATTCGTGGAACGAGCCGGTGTCGAGGAGGGCTTGGATCCGGTCCCGGGCGCCGAGCTTGCCCTGGGCGTATTGCTTTTCATACGCTTTTGAATCTTTGGTCCGGGTGATCGTCTCGGACCGCTTGAAGAGTTCCGCGATTTTCGAAAAGAGAGACATGTAAGATTCCTCTCCCTTGCCGGTTCGGGCCGGCAAGGACCGGCATCCGGCTCAGATGAACGCTATTATAGCCGAATTATCATAAAAAAATCGGGGGGGGATGACAAGAGCGGCCAGGATGAAGATATATCGCCAGGAGGGCTCGCCGAAGCAAGAGGCGTAGGGCGGGAAAGCCGTCGTTTGCCTGCAACCGCCCGATATGGTAATAATATTGGGATATTTTCGAAGGAATGGGACCCATGCCTGACGAAATCCCGAAGCTGTACGAACCGCAGAAATACGAGGCCCTGATCTCCCGGCGCTGGCTCGAGGCCGACGCTTTCGCCGCCGTCCCCGACGGCCGGGACAACCGCTACGTCATCATGATGCCCCTGCCCAACGTCACCGGCGCCCTGCACATGGGCCACGCCATGGACAACATCATGCAGGACCTCCTCGTCCGGTGGCATCGGATGATGGGCGACAACACTCTTTGGATGCCGGGAACGGACCACGCCGGCATCGGCACGCAGGCCATCGTCGAGAAGCGCCTGTTCGAGCTCGAGGGAAAGACCCGCCACGATCTTGGCCGCGACGGCCTGGTGGCCAAGATCCAGGCCTGGAAGGACGAATACCGGGAGCGGATCATCCGCCAGCAGCAGAGCATGGGCTGCTCCTGCGACTGGGGCCGCCAGCGGTTCACCATGGACCAGATCTGCGCGCGCGCCGTGCGCGAGGCGTTCTTCCGACTTTTCCGCGACGGCCTGATCTACCGCGGGAACCGGATGGTGAACTGGGACTGCCAGCTCCAGACCGCCGTTTCGGACGACGAAATCGTCTACGAGAAAGTCAAAGGCCACTTCTGGCACATCCGCTATCCCCTCCGCGACCCTGGTCCGGGCGAGCCCAAGTTTCTGACGGTCGCCACGACCCGGCCCGAGACCCTGCTCGGGGATACGGCCGTGGCCGTCCATCCCGACCCGGCCGGCGAGCTCGACCGGCGGATCGCCGGTCTCCGGGAGAAATGCGAGGGCTCGTCCCGCAAGGTGCGGGACGAGCTCGAGCGCGAAATCGAGCGGCTGGAAGCGCGGAAGACGGCCGTCCTGCCCCATCTCCTCGAGCTGCGGGAGATGGCTGCCCGGGGGAGGAGCGCCCTCCTGCCGCTCGTCGGCCGCCCGATTCCCCTTATCCTCGACGAATGGGCCGATCCGGGCCTTGGGACGGGCTGCGTCAAGATCACGCCCGGTCACGATCCCAACGATTACGCGGTCTGGGTCCGCCACAAGGACAAGATCGGGATCCTCAACATCCTGAATCCCAACGGGACGCTCAACGCGAACGCCGGCTCTTACGCCGGCCTCGACCGGTTCGAGGCCCGCAAACGCGTGGTGGCCGACCTCGCGGCCGCCGGCCTCCTCGGCGAGGTCGAAGACCGCGAGATCGAAATCGGACACTCCGACCGTTCCAAGACGCCGATCGAACCCTACATCTCGGACCAGTGGTTCGTCCGCATGGGCGACATCCCCGGCGGCATCGTCTGCGGCGCGGGGACGCCGAAGGAGTTCCGCGCGGCCGGGCTGGCCCAGGTCGCCATCGACGCGGCCGGGCGGGAGTTTTCCTCTCCGAGCGGCCGCCGTCTGACCTTCCATCCCGACCACGTCCGCTACGGCGGAACCTATACGAACTGGCTTTCCGAGAAGCGCGACTGGTGCATCAGCCGCCAACTCTGGTGGGGCCACCGCATCCCCATCTGGCAGGCCCGCTGCGCCGCGGCCGACGTCGTCCTGGTCCTCCAGCGGATCCCCCAAGCCGATGCGGCCGAACTCCGGATCTGGATCGCCGACCGCGACGGCCGCCTGGTCGCACCTGCGGAGAGCCCGGCCCTCGACCCGGCCGGGACGTTCGACATTCTGGTCTGTCTCCGGGACGTCCAGGCCGAAGAGAAATGCGCGGCCGCGCTCGAAGCGGCCGGCTTCCTCCAGGACCCCGACGTTCTCGACACCTGGTTCAGCTCCGCCCTCTGGCCGTTCAGCACTCTGGGCTGGCCCGACCCGGAAACGGCGTCCCTCGACCCCGGCCAGCGGCCGCTTGGCGCTGCCGGCGGCCGTCCGGACTGCCTGAGCTACTATTATCCCGGCTCGTGCCTTGTCACGGCCCGCGACATCATCACCCTCTGGGTCGCGCGGATGCAGCTCATGGGCCTCTACCTCCTGGGCGACGTCCCGTTCACGGACTGCTTCATCCATGCCAACATCCAGGACGGCAAGGGCGAGCGGATGAGCAAGAGCAAAGGCAACGGGATCGACCCCGAGGACATCATCGAAAAATACGGCGCCGACGCCATGCGCTACGTCATCTGCGACATGCAGACCGGGACCCAGGACATCCGCCTTCCGGTGCAGGCCGTCTCGCCCTATACCGGCGAGCTCGTGGACCTGGCCGCGGCCCGGCACGGCCGGAGCATCTTCTCCTACATCTGCCCCAAGACCGGCAGGGAGTTCGACGTTCTGGGGACACTGCCCGACGTGCCCATGGCCAAGATCATTAGCGAGCGGTTCGAGGTCGGGCGGGCCTTCTGCACGAAGCTTTGGAACGCGTCGCGGTTCGTCCTGATGAACCTCGGCGAACACGCCTGGGCGCCGCTCGGGCCGGACGCCCTCGCCGAGGAGGACCGCTGGATCCTGTCGCGCCTGTCGCGGGTCACGGCCGCCGTCACGGCCGAGCTCCGGGCCTACAATCCTTCCGCGGCCCTCGGCGCGGCCCGCGAGTTCTTCTGGGGCGATCTCTGCGACTGGTACCTCGAGATCGTCAAGCCGCGCTTCAAGGACTCGGCTTCGGCGTCCGTCGCCCGGTCGGTGCTGGCGCTCGCCCTCGACCAGGTCCTGCGCCTGTTCCATCCGTTCGTCCCGTTCATCACCGAGGCGCTCTGGGAGCTCCTCGGGGCCCAATGTCCGGTCCGAGGCCTGGAGCGGCCGCTCGCGGGGTCGGCCCTGCTGATCGGGGCCGCCTGGCCCGTCGCCCGCGCCGCGTGGGAGGACGCCGGCCTCGAAGACGAATTCGCTCTCGCCCAGGCCGTGGTCCGGGGCGTCCGCGAGATCCGCGCGCTCCACAACATTCCGCTGAGCCGGAAGCTCGAAGCGCGGATCAAAGCCGACGGCCGATCGGCTGCGATCCTGCGCCGGATGGGGCATTTCGTGTCCCATCTCGGAGCGCTCCAGGCGCTCGAGATCGGCCCCGGTGTCGTCCGGCCGGAGACGGCCGTCGGCCAGGTCGTCGGGGACGTGGATATTTACCTCCTGGGCGTCATCGATCCGGAGAAGGAGCGGGAGCGGCTCCAGAACCGGCGGAAGAAGCTCGTGGAAGACGGGCTCAAAGCCGAGGCGAAGCTCTCGAACGAAGGCTTCCTGGCCCGCGCCCCGGCTGACGTCGTGGAGAAGGAGCGCCAGAAGCTCCGGGACCTCATGGCCCAGATCGAACTGATCGACGCCAACCTCCGGGCGCTTTGAGGTCCGGCGGCTTCAGCGCAGCTCGGCGATCAGCGTTTCCGTTTTAACCATCCGGGCATAAGTCCCGTTCATCGCCGCGAGCGCGGCGGACGCGTCCGGATTGACTTGCCCGCCGGCGGGGCGTAGAATGGCGAGCGGATATGAAAGTATGTCGACCGGCTCCGCTTCGGTAATGTTCCCCGCGCCTGTCTCCTCCCATCCGTCTCCGCCTTGGCTGATTTTCGATTTCGACGGCACGCTGGCCGACACGCTCTCGGCCATCATCAAGCTCATCAACGGGCACGCCCAGGAGTACCAGATCAAGCCCCTGGGGGAAAAAGACGTGGAGAGTCTGCGGGGCATGTCGAACCTGGACATCATCCGGAAATATCACATCCCCCTGATGAAGCTCCCGTCGCTCATCCTGCGGACCCAGAAGGAACTCCACCAGAAGATCGACCAGGTCGAGCTCTTCCCGGGGATCCGGGATCTCGTCCTCGGGCTGAAGCGCCGCATGTTCCGCTTGGGCATCCTGACCTCGAACTCCCGGGAGAACGTCCAGAAGCTCCTCCGCGCCCGGGACCTGGACGTCTTCGACTTCATCCATTCCGAGTCCAACTTCTTCGGCAAGACCCGGGCGCTGCTCCATCTCCTCCACAAGCACGGGCTCGGCAAGGACGACGTGATCTACGTCGGCGACGAGATCCGGGACATCGAGGCCTGTTATCACGCCCAGGTCGCCGTCATCGCCGTGAGCTGGGGCTTCCACCGGAAGGCCCTGCTTCGGGCCAAGAACCCCACGTTCCTGGTCGATTCGCCCGTCGAGATCGAGAACATCGTCACCGCCTGACGAACGTCAGATCTCGATCTCTCCTTTCAAATACGTCACCGCCCGTCCGCCCATGAGGACCCGGTCGCCCCGGAGCTCGCAGAACAGCTCCCCGCGCCGCTTGGACACCTGGACGGCGTGGAGCTTCGTCTTGCCCAGCCGTTTCGCCCAGAACGGCACGAGCAACGTATGGGCCGAGCCCGTGACGGGGTCTTCGGGCACTCCGGCCCGCGGGGCGAAGAAGCGGGAGACGAAGTCGCAGGCATCGCCCGGGGCCGCCATGCTCCGTCCTGACTCCGCCGTGACCGCGCCGGGCGCTGTGGCGATGACCCCGATGCAGTCCAGGGTCCGGATTGCCGCGAAATCGGGGTCCAGTCCGGCGACCTCGGCTTCGCTGCCGAAGACGGCCAGGATGTCGCGGCCGCGGAGCGTCTCCATGGGCGCCCGACCCAGTCCCCGGACGAGGGCTTCGGGCGTCGCGATGGGCGTGGGCTCGGTGGCCGGAAAATCGAGCGTGATGAGGTCGCCGCTCCGGGCCGCCCGGAGCGTGCCGCTCTTCGAGGAGAAGACGATCTCGTCGCCCGGATAGCCGAGGTGCCGGAAGAGGACGTGGGCCGAGGCCAGGGTCGCATGGCCGCAGAGGTCGATCTCGAGGGCGGGGGTGAACCAGCGGATCTCGGTCACGCCGCCCCGGGGGACGAGAAAAGCGGTCTCGGCCAGGTTGTTCTCCAGGGCGATGGCCTGCATCGTCGCGTCCGGGAGCCACGACGCGAGCGGGCAGACCGCGGCCGGATTGCCGCCGAAGAGGCGGTCGGTGAACGCGTCCGCCTGGTAGATCGGGATTTTCATCGGGCCTCCTTGTTCGCCCTCCTATGGTAGCCGTTCGGCGCGCCGGGGGCAACCCCGGTTTGACCCTCCAAAAACGCTATGGTATAAACTCGAGGGATACGAGCGTTCCGATGTCCGGCCCGCGCCGGGGGAGGAGAAAACCTATGGCCGAACAGCTCACGGCGTCGGTGCGCTGGACGCAGAAGCTGCATTTCGTGGGACGGGCCGGGTTCGCCCACGACGTCCCCGTCGACCACGCTCCGCCCCTTGGCGAGGGGCAGGGGATTTCCCCGATGGAAGTCCTCCTCATGAGCCTTGCCGGCTGCAGCGGCCAGACGGTCATGTCCCTGCTCGAGAAGATGCGCCAGGACGTCCGCACGTTCTCGGTGACGGCGTCCGGCGCGAAGCGGGACGACCATCCCCGGGTCTTCACCGAGATCCGCCTCGAGTTCCGGATCGGGGGAAACGCGCTCGAACACGACAAGGTCGACAAGGCGGTCCGGCTGACCGAGGAGAGATACTGCCCCGTCTGGGCGATGCTCAAGGGCAATGTGCCGATCGTCGCGTCGATCGTCCTGACCTCGCCATGACCTCCGTATCCCAGGCCCCCCGGTTCTCCCCGCTCCGGGCCGCCGCATTGGCCCGCGAATTCTTCGGTCTGGAGGCGCGGGCCGAGGACCTCCCGAGCGAGCGCGACCGGAATTTCCTCCTGACGACGGCCGAGGGGACGGGCGCTTCGGCCCGCACCCCCGCGCCAGCCGGTGCCCGCTTCGTCCTTAAGTTCGCGAACCGGTCCGAAAATCCGGCCATCCTCGACATGCAGAACCGGGCGATGCTTCATCTGGCGCGGGCCGCCCACGGGCCGCCCTGCTCCCGGGTTTTGCCGAACGCGGGCGGCGAATACATGATCTCGGTCCCCGACGAGGACGGCGCGCCTTCGGCGATGCGCCTCGTCACCTATATCGAGGGCGTGCCTCTGGCCCGCGTCAATCCCCAGACGCCCGGGCTCCTCTTCGATCTCGGCCGTTTTCTGGGCCGGCTCACGCGCGGGCTGTCCGGTTTCGCCCATCCGTCTGCCCGCCGGCCGCTCCTCTGGGACATGGCGAGCGGGCCGGAGACCGTCCGGGAATATCTGCCGCTCATCGCCGAGGCCGGCCGCCGTGACCTGGTCAAGACCTTCCTCCGGCGCTTCGACGACGGGCTCCGGGCGAAGCTCGATTCCCTCGAAACGGGCGTCATCCATAACGACGCCAACGACTTCAACGTCATCGTCGGCCCGCCCTCCGAGGACCCGGAGGCTTACGGCGAACGCCGGATCGCAGGACTCATCGATTTCGGCGACATGGTGCATTCGTATCACCTGGCCGAACCGGCGGTGGCGAGCGCCTACATCATGTTGGGCAAGGACGACCCGCTGGCGGCGGCGGCCCGGCTCGTGGCCGGCACCCATTCCGTCGTTCCGTTCGCGGACGCCGAGCTTGACGTCCTCTATCATCTGATCTGCCTCCGCCTGATCATGAGCGTCGCGATCTGCGCCCATCAGACCGAGCTCCGGCCCGACAACGCCTACCTCGCGATTTCGAACGAGCCGGCGTGGGCGGCCCTCGAACGGCTGGCCGGCGTCCCTCCGTCGCTGGCCGCCTGCGTTTTCCGGAGCGCCTGCGGAAACACCCCGTATCCGGATTCGCCGAAGGTCGTGGGCTGGCTCGCCGCCCGGACGGCCGACTTCGCCCCCGTCACGGGATTTCCCCTGGCGTCCGCGCCCCTCGCGGTGTTCGATCTGAGCGTCGGCAGCCCCCTGATCGCGAATCCCGGCCTCGTCGAGGACACGGAATCCTTTTCCCGGCTCCTCTTCGGGGAGATGAAGCGGACGGGAGCCGCCGTCGGCGTGGGGCGCTACGACGAGGCCCGGCTGGTCTATACGAGCTTGGCCTTCCGCCCGCCGGACCGGCCGCTCGCCGAGGGCCGCACGGTCCATATCGGGATCGACCTCTTCCTCGAGCCGGGCGCGCCGATCTTCGCTCCGCTCGACGGGACCGTGCACGGCGTCCGGAACAACGCCGCGCGCCTCGATTACGGCCCGACGATCATCCTCGAGCACCGGCCCGACGACGGTACTCCGGCCTTTTATACGCTCTACGGCCATTTGAGCACGGCCTCGATACAGGGGCTGAAGAAAGGGCGCGTGATCCACCAGGGGGAGCTCTTCGCCGCCGTCGGGACTGTTCCCGAGAACGGCGACTGGCCGCCCCATCTCCATTTCCAGATCATCCTCGACATGCTGGGACATGAAGGCGACTTCCCCGGCGTCGCCCGGGCGAGCGAGCGGGAGGTCTGGCGCAGCCTCTGTCCGGACCCGAACCTGATCCTCGGCATCCCGAGGGAGATGCTCGCGGCCGGGGGCCTGTCGAAGGACGAGATCCTCCGGCTCCGCCGGGAGCGCATCGGCAGGTCCCTGAGCATTTCCTACCGCAAGCCGCTCGAGATCGTCCGCGGGTTCCGGAGCCGCCTGTTCGACGAGACCGGGCGCGCGTTCCTGGACGCGGTCAACAACGTCGCCCACGTCGGGCACAGCCATCCCCGCGTCGTCGAAGCGGCGCAGCGGCAGATCGCCGTCCTGAACACGAACACCCGCTATCTCCACGAAAACATCGTCCGCTACGCGGAGCGGCTGACGGCGCACCTCCCCGCCCCGCTCCGCGTTTGCTATTTCGTCAATTCCGGGAGCGAAGCCAACGACCTGGCCCTCCGTCTGGCGCGCGCGTTCACGGGGCGGCGGGACATGATCGTGGTCGGCGGCGCCTACCACGGCCACCTGACCTCGCTCATCGAAATCAGCCCCTACAAGTTCGACGGCCCGGGAGGTTCGGGCCGGCCTCCGTTCACCCAGACAGTCGTCATGCCCGACCCCTACCGCGGCCCGTACCGGGACGCGGGTCTTGAGGGCGGGGAAAAATATGCGGCCGCAGTCCCCGAGGCGATCGAACGGATCCGCGGGGAAGGCCGGGCGCCCGCGGGGTTCATCTGCGAGTCCCTGCTGAGCTGCGGAGGTCAGATCGTCCTCCCCGCTGGGTACCTCGGCGCGGCCTACCGGGCGGTGCGGGAGGCGGGCGGGCTCTGCATCGCCGACGAGGTCCAGGTGGGGTTCGGCCGGGTGGGGACGCGTTTCTGGGGCTTCGAGACCCAGGGCGTCGTTCCGGACATCGTGACCCTGGGCAAGCCCATCGGCAACGGATTTCCCCTGGCTGCGGTCGTGACGACCCCCGAGATCTCGGCCGCGTTCGCCAACGGAATGGAATATTTCAATACTTACGGCGGCAATCCGGTCGCGTGCGCCGTCGGTCTGGCGGTGCTCGACGTCATGCGCGACGAAAATCTGCAGGACAACGCCGCCCGCACCGGGGCCCGTCTCAAGGCCGGTCTGGAGCGCCTGAAAATGAAGTACCCGCGCATCGGCGACGTCCGGGGCCTGGGTCTGTTTCTCGGCGTCGAGCTTGTCCTCGACCGGGAGGCGCGCACGCCCGCGCCCCGCCAGGCGGCCTATGTTGCCGAGCGGATGCGCGAGGAGGGGATCCTCATCAGCACGGACGGGCCGGACCGCAACGTGCTCAAGATCAAGCCGCCGCTCGTGTTCGATACGACCGACGCCGACCTGCTCACGGCGACGCTCGGCCGCGTCCTGGCCGAAGATCCGGCCTGATTCGCCGGGTTCAGTCCTCGAAAATTTCTTCAGCCAATTCCCTTATCCCAGTCCCCGTTTTCGAGGAGAACGGGATGATCGTATGATCTCCGATCTTGTCGTGGATGTTTTGAAGCCGGGCTTCATATCTTGATCGCGATAATTTATCCGTCTTGTTCGCGACGACGACGACGTTCTTCCGATGTTCTTCCAACGCCCCGAGGGTTACAAGGTCGCTGGCCGTCGGACCGACCTCCGCGTCGATGATGAAGACGACGCATTTCTGTTCATAAGGCGATTGGAACAGGTACCAGTCGATCAATCCGTGAAGCCGCCCCTTTCTTTCGTGCGAACCCTTGACGAACCCGTACCCCGGCAGATCGATCAAATAAAAAGCGCCGTTGATCGAGAAGATATTGATCTCTTGGGTCCGCCCCGGAAAAGAACTGGTTCTGGCCAGGTCTTTCCGGCCGGTCAACGAATTGATGACGCTGGACTTCCCCACATTGGACCGCCCGATGAAGGCGATTTGGGGCGTTCCGTCGTCCAAAACCTCGTCGGCCTTCACGACCCCCTTGACGAACTTCGCGGATGTTCTTTTCAAATCGGGGGACGAAGTTCGGACGGTCATCGGGATCTCCTTTTCCAACTATTTCAGCAGCTCGGCGGGGTCTTCGACCTTGGTGTAGAAATATTTCGCGAACAGCGGCCCGGAGTCATAGCCCGTCAAGGACTTGATCAGGACCGGAAGATCGAACTTCTGGGTCCGCTTGGAGGCTACCGCGGCGAAGACCTGCTCCAGGCCGGCGCTCGGATTCGCCGCCCGGATTTCGCGGTCGAGCTTCGCGGCCAGGAGGGGCATCAGGCCGTACATGTCGCCGCCGCCGGTCTGGCGGTCGTAGGCGACCGACGATTCGGCGAGGGTCGAGAGCCGGCCTTCGCGCTTGACGACCTGCTCGTGCTCCCGGAGGAACCCCTCCAGGGCCGACCGCAGGTCCTCGGCGGTGATGATCCCCAGCTTTTCCAGGAGCCGCGTGGCCATGTACGTGTGAGCGCCCTCCCGGAACCAGGCCGGGGTCGTGAAGTTCGTCCACCAATGGAGCATCTCGTGGACGGCGATGCTCGGGCTTTCCTCGGCGGCCAGGGTGTGAAAGAACGCGGTGCCGCCGCCCAGGGTGCCCCGGCGGAAGATGCCCACGCCGAACGTCCGGCCCTCGAGGGGGCCGAAGGTCGCCCAGGCATACCCGAAGGCGGCCTTGAGCGCTTCCACGGAAGGCAGGGCGCTGAGGGGAGACGTGTCGTCCAACACGGCGATCGTGAACGTGCTCCCCCCGAAAGCCTCCTCCACGCGCGAGCTCAGTCTTCCGGCGGCCCAGATCGTCCGCTGCGTCTCGATGTAGGGCAGCGTCCCGGGCGTTCCCAAAGCCGGCTTCCAGCCCTCCGGCAGGTCCCACCGGACTTCCACGAGGTCGCGCTCCAGGCCGGCGGGAACTAGGAAAAGGCCTTCCCGGGCCAGCACGAAATTCCGTCCGCCCATCAGCCGCTTCCGGTATTCGGGACCGGGTTCGGTGACGCAGGCGAGCTCGTAGACGATCCGGGCCTCTCCGGTCGCGGGCCAGGGGCCGAAGACGAGGGCGTCCTGCCGGCGCTCGGCGGGGACGTCCACATTTTTTCCGCCGATGGTCCATCGGATCGATTTCAATTGCCCGAAATCTTTCAGGACGGCCGTCCCGTCCTTGAGCGTCATCCGGGCTTCGACCTTCACGCTGCGGCCCTCGGGATCGGGGGCGATCACATAGCGGGCGGCGACGGTCCGGTCCGGGCGGACTTGGGGGGACGCCGCTGCGGCGAGGACGATCACAAGAGCGATCGCAAGAGCGGAGGGGAGGAGCAAGGGGAAGAGCAGGGCGGTCCGGGGCCGCTTGGGAGGACGGATCATGGCCGCGATCGGGGCATGGGGGCCGATGTCGCCTAGTTGAAGGCGAAGCCGAGCATGACCGTGAGGATCTTGTTCTTCTTCTCGGGCGGGTCCGTGGAGATGGTGCCCAGACTCCAGCCATAGCGGACGTCGGCCCTGAAGACGCCGCCCTTGACGTCGAATTCCGATCCGACCCCGAGAACGATTCCGGTCTCCCACCTCTTGATGTCGGCGAGGGTCGAGGTCTGGTCCGAGCTTCCGCCGAAATCCTCATAGCGGTTCATGAATATCGCGCTCAGCTTGTAGGCCACGGTCGGCCCTCCGAAGATCCGGGGGCGGATGAGGCCGTCCTCGCCCAGGGGGACGGCGATCTTGAGGAGAAACGGCATTTCGATATAGGACATATTGATCGAGCTCGTGATCATCCCCCCCGGGATTTCTTCCGAGTGCTGGGCCCCCTTCTGGGTGAAATAGAGCTGCGGCTCGAAGGACAGGACCTTGTTCAAGGCGAAATTGCAAAACCCCCCGAACGACAGGCCCGGCCGGAAACCCCAGTCGATGCTCGTCAGGCCGCTGATCTTGCCGAGGTTGAGGCCCAGGAGGAAGCCCGCGGAGACGTCGATTGCCGGGGCGGCCGAAGCCAGGGAGGCGGCTCCGAGAAGGAGAAGGGCGATTGCGAGTTTTGTTTTCATGTCGCCGCCGAAGGTCAATTGAACGAAATGCCGAGGAGGAAGGTCCAGGCCTTGTGCTTAGTGTCCTCCGTTTTGGAGATTGTCGATAGGCTCGTCCCCCAGCGGACATCGAGCGTGAGTTTCATGGTGTCCAGGGGGAATTCGGCGCCGGCGCCAAGAACGACCCCGAAATCCAAGTTTTTTACAGCATCCCAGCTATCTTCCGATGTTTGGTGCTGGCCGCTGTATACGGAATCATATTTAATTTTGCCCTTCCCCACCTTGAAGCCGACATAAGGCCCGGCGAATATGGTCGGTTTAACTCCTTCGGATGTTCCCGTGGGAAGAAAGAATTTGAGAAGAAAGGGGACGTCGATATACGACGCAACGGCGATCAATGAAAAAGTTGAAGTCCCGTCGGATACTGTATACTGGGCACCCTTGGGGGAATAGAGGACTTCCGGCTGGATGGCGAACATGTCGCTCAGGGCGAAGGAGACGAACGCTCCGCCCGTGATGCCCCACTTGGCGGACCACTGGACCTCGGTGTCCGCCGTGAGCATGTTGGCGCCGATCATGCCCGCCTTGACGCCGAACGTGAGCCTGCCCGCGGCCGGGGACAGGGACGCGGCGCAAAGCACTGCGAGAAGGGTGAGGGAGAGTTTTTTCATGATATCGACCTTGCGGACTCCTTTTCTTCGGTTCCCGTAAACTACTTTTTTATCATGGGCTTGGCGAAAATGCAAGGAACAACGGACGGGCGGTCCGCCCGCCGCAAATTGACCCGCTCCCGCCGGTATGGTATGTCTGATTCCGTGATCGCCTATCCGCCCGAACTCCCCATCACCGCCCGGCGGGCCGACATCGTCGAGGCCGTCCGGCGGAACCCGGTCATCATCATTTCGGGCGAGACGGGCTGCGGCAAGAGCACCCAGATTCCCAAGATGTGCCTCGAGGCCGGCCGCGGCCGGCGCGGCCGAATCGGCTGCACCCAGCCCCGGCGGATCGCGGCGATCACGATCGCGGCCCGCATCGCCGAGGAGCAAGGCGAGACGATCGGCCGCTCGGTCGGCTACAAGATCCGGTTCGACGACCGGACGTCCCGGGACACGCGCATTAAAATTCTGACCGACGGCATGCTCCTCGCCGAGACGCAGTCCGACCCGCACCTGCTGGAATACGACACCCTCATCATCGACGAGGCCCACGAGCGGAGCCTGAACATCGATTTCCTGCTGGGGATCATCAAGACGCTGTTGCCCGTCCGGCCCGATCTGAAACTCATCGTCACCTCGGCGACGCTCGATATCGAAAAGTTCCGCCGGGCCTTCGACGGGGCGCCGGTCCTCGAGGTGAGCGGCCGCGTGTATCCAGTAGAGGTCGAGTACCGGCCGCCCGGCCCGGACGACGCGGACGGCGAGGACGCCGACTACGTCGACCTGGCGGCCGAGGTGGTGGACGATCTGAGACGGGAGCGGCCCGAGGGCGACGTCCTCGTCTTCATGCCCACCGAGCAGGACATCCTGGAAACGTGCGAGATCCTTGAGGGCCGCCGCTATCCCGGCGTCACCGTCCTGCCTCTCTACGCCCGGCTCCCCGGCGCCCAGCAGGGCCGGGTCTATTCGGTCAAGGGCCCGAAGATCGTGGTCGCGACGAACGTCGCCGAGACCTCGCTCACGATCCCCGGGATCAAATATGTGGTCGATTCCGGCCTGGCCCGCATCTCCCATTACCTTCCCGGCGCCCGGATCCAGAGCCTTCCCATCCGGCCGATCTCGCAAAGCAGCGCCGACCAGCGGAAGGGCCGCTGCGGCCGCGTCCAGAAGGGGCTCTGCGTCCGGCTGTACTCCGAGGAGGACTACGCCTCCCGTCCGCCGTTCACCGCGCCCGAGATCCTGCGGTCGAACCTGGCCGAGGTCATCCTCCGGATGATCGACCTGCGGCTCGGCCATCCCCTGAAATTCCCGTTCGTCGACCGGCCGAACCCGAAGAACGTCGAGGACGGCTATGAGACGCTCGTCGAGCTCGGCGCCATCCGCCGCGACGGGGGCGGGGAGCCCTGGTTAACCGAGAAAGGCCGGCTGATGGCCCGCATGCCCCTCGACCCGCGGATCTCGCGCATGCTTCTCGAGGCCCGGCCCGAGGGCTGCCTCCGCGAAACCGCGGTCATCGCCTCCGCCCTCAGCATTCGAGACCCGCGGGAGCGCCCGCCGGAGAAGGCCGCCCAGGCCGACGCTATGCATGCCCCGTTCCGGGACCCCGACTCCGACTTCCTGACCCTGCTCAACATCTGGGACCGCTACCACGGCGATTTCGAGGGGCTCAAGGGCCTGAACCGGAAACGGAAGTTCTGCCACGAACATTTCCTGTCGTTCCCGCGGATGCGCGAGTGGACGTTCGTCCACGCCGAGGTCCTCGACATCCTGAGGGAACTCAAGATTCCGGCCGGGCGGTCCGCCCCCGCCGAGCGGACCAAGGAGCTCTACGCCGCCGTCCACCGCTCGATCGCGAGCGGCTACCTGTCCAACATCGCCGTCCACAAGGACCGAAACATGTTCACCGCGGCCAAGGGCCGCGAGGCGATGATCTTCCCCGGCTCGACCCTGTTCGGCAAGAACGCCACCTGGATCGTGGCCGCGGAGATGGTCCGGACGAGCCGCCTGTTCGCCCGCGTCGCCGCCCGGATCGACGGCGGCTGGCTCGAGGAGCTCGGCGGCGAGCAGTGCCGCTACGCCTACGCGGACCCTCGCTGGGAAAAGGGCCGGGGCCAGGTCGTGGCCGACGAGAGCGTAACGCTCTTCGGCCTGGAGATCGTCTCCGGGCGGATCGTCCCCTATGGGCGAATCGATCCCGAGGCGGCCGCCCGGATCTTCGTCCGGTCGGCGCTCGTCGAAGGGCAGGTCAAGGAGCCGTTCGAATTTCTGCGGCGAAACCTCGCTCTTCAGGCCCGGTTGCGGACCATGGAGGAGAAGCTGCGGCGGCGCGACGTCCTGGCCGAAGCGAAAACCCTGGACGCGTTCTACGCTGAGCGACTAGCGGGGATTTTCGATCTCCGCGGGCTGAAGGAACGCCTGAAGCGGCGGGGCGGGGACGAATTCCTGCGGATGTCCGAGGCCGACGCGGTCCGCATCTTTCCCGATCCGGCCGAGTTGGCCCTCTATCCGGACGAAATCGCGGCCGGCGGACGGGCCTATCCGGCCGCCTACAAGTTCGCGCCGGGCGAGGACGACGATGGCCTGACGCTCGTCGTTCCCCTGGACGAGGTCCCGCGCCTCTCGGCCGACGCCCTCGAATGGGGCGTTCCAGGCCACCTGCGGGAGAAGGTCGCCGAGCTCGTCAAGGGCCTGCCGAAGCGCTACCGGAAGCTGTTCGTGCCGGTGGCCGATTCCGTGGCGACCATCCTCGCGGACATCCGGCCGTCGGATGGTCCGCTGTTCGAAGTGTTGTCCCGGGTCGCGAAACGGCGCTTCCGGGCCGAGGTCCCGGCGGCTGCGTGGGCCGAAGTGGACCTGCCCCGGCATCTCAGGATGCGCGTTGCCCTCGTCGATCTCCACGGCAAGGAGCTGGCCGGCGGCCGCGACCTCGAGGTCCTGCGGCGGATCCGGAAAGCGGCGGCCCTGACGGCGGCCAAAGATCCCGTCGTCTGGGAGCGGGCCCGCCGCCAATGGGAGCGGACCGGATTGACCACCTGGGACTTCGGGACGATTCCCGAAGTCGTTTCGATCGGCCCCGGGGCCGCCGCTTATCCCGGCCTGGAACCGGTCGAGGGTGGAGCGAACCTCCGCCTTTTTGCATCCCATGAGGAAGCGCTGGACTCCCACAAGAAGGGCGTCGAATCGCTGTTCCTGCTCCAGTTCGCCAAGGACTTCCGATTCGTGGAGCGGCGCCTCGTCCTCCCGGCCGAATACCAGAAAGCCGTCCTCTATTTCGGCGGGGCGGCGGCCGTGGAGAAGATGCTCGCCGGGAGCCTCCGGGCGGACGTCTTCCGCAAAGACATCCGCAGCGCGGAGGAGTTCAAGTCCTATGCCGAGACCGTGGTCCGGCTCCTGTTCGAGCGGGCCCACGCGTTGTGGGAAGCGGCGCGCGTGGTGCTCGACGCCTATGTGCGCGTCCGGGCCGACCTCGCGGCGATCGGGAAGGCGAACCCGGCGAACAAGGCCCTGGCCGCGATCCTGACCGAGATCCGGGACGGCGTGGAGCGCCTCGTCCCCCAGGATTTCCTGGCTGTTTATCCCATCGCCCGGCTCGGCGCCCTGGCCCGCTATCTCGAGGCCTGCCGCCTCCGCGCGGACCGGGCCCAGCACGGGCTCGACAAGGACCGGAAGAAAGCCGATCAGGCGGCGGTGTTTGTCAGGGCGCTCGACCGGCGTCAGTCGGGCCTCGGGCCCGCGCCCGCGCCCGAAATCCGGCAGGCGGCAGAGGAATTCCGGTGGATGGTCGAGGAGTTCAAGGTGGCACTTTTCGCCCCCGAGCTCAAGACCGCCTTCCCGGTCAGCCCGAAACGCCTGGCCGAGAAGCTGAAGGAGATCGAATCGCTCGGCGAAGACCTCCCGGCGAAACTCCGCGGCGGGAGTGCGTCAATCCGATGAACGAGGAGTATGATATGCGCATGCGAAACATCCTTGGCCTTGTCCTGGCGGTACTTATGGCGGCGGGAATCGCGGGCGTCGCCCCCGCCGCGTTGCGGGCCCAAACTCCCGCCCAGGCCGCGGAGCAGAAAGCCAAGGACGAAAAGGCCAAGGCCGAGGCGGTCGCGAAGGAGAAGGACAGGCGGGAGAAGGAGAAGACCAAGCTCTTCCAGCTCAACCCGGTGGTCATCGACGTGGTCGAGTCCCTGCGCGACAAGGAGATCCCGAACATGACCGTCGTCAAGACCGAGCTCTTTCCGATGACGATCGGGACCACCCTGGACACGGTCCTCGAGCGCCAGCCCGGCGTGGACGTCCAGCGCATCCAGGAGGTCGGGACGGCCGTCGACGACGACTCGATCAAGATCCGGGGCATGGGCGCCCGCCGCATCAAGGTCCTCAAGAACGGGCGCGCCCTGAACTCGTCCGGCGTCGCGGGGGGCTATTTCATCGATTGGACCATGATCCCCCTGGCCGGTGCGGACCGGATCGAGGTGATCAAGGGCGTCGGCGACCCGCGCTACGGCAACGTCCTGGGCGGGGTCATCAACCTTGTCTCGAAGAGGCTCCGGACGGACGCTCCGGAGACCGAGCTCCAGGCGTCGGAGGCGAGCTTCGGCACTGGCTCGTTCAACCTGTTCCACGGTTACAAGCCCGGCCCGTTCGAATATTCCCTGGCTGGCGGCTATTCCCGGAGCGACGGCTACCTCCGGAACGGGACGATGAGCCTGGGCAGCGCCGACCTGCACCTCGGCTACGATTTCGACTTCAAGGGGCGGCTGACGGCCGATGTGGGCTTTGCGACCACGAAAAAGGGATTCGCCGTGGGGAATCGGACGTCGAAGCTCTACGGCGACCCGCACTATGGCCTCGCCCTTGTCGCCGATTTCCCGGCCGCGGACGGCGAGATCATGTACGGCGGCATGGGCGCCACGGCCGAGCCCGGCAGCTGGTGGAAGAAGACCAAATGGACGTTCGACCTGAATTACGGGCAGGCGTTCGGGGAGCAGAGCTTCCTGAACGTGCGTTACTGGCTCAACCGGGGCGACCGCGAAGCCACCAACACCAAGGCCGCTGCGAGCCGCGTGTTCCACAAACTGTTTTACGACGACCGTTCCCAGGGTGTCTCCGCGGACTACCGGCAATCGCTGGCCGGCCAGACGATCTCCGTGGGCCTGGATTACGCCCACCTCGGGGACGACGGCGACAAGAACCTGGCCGACGATTTCCGGGCGCCGTTCCGCAACGGGTCCTATGTTTCGACGAATAACCTTGAATTCTACGCGATGGACGACATCCGGCTCCTCGGCGGGAAGCTCTCGCTGCTACCCGGCCTTCGCTATGTCGCCTATGAAGGACGGCCGGGCCCGCAGGGCGTCGTCGAGGGCATTCCGGCGCTGAAGCAGAGCGGCCTCGCGCCCTCGCTGCGCCTGTCGTATTCGTTCGAGGGGGAGAACCGGGTCTATCTCAGCGCGGCCCGCGCCCTGCGCATGCCGACCGCGCCCGAGCATTTCTGGCATTACGACTACGACTCGGGCGTGGACACCAAGGGCCTGCCCTTCCGGGAAGAGGACGGCTTGATGATTCAGGCCGGCTGGCGGGCGTTCCTGCCGAGCGCGACCCAGATCGAGTTCGCCCCCTACGCCTATTTCATCAGCCGGTACATCCAGTTCGACCTGATCAACTTCGTGGCCTACAACATCGACCGGGCGAAGATTTACGGGGCCGAATTCGAGCTGTCGCAGGACTTCGGCGGCGGCTGGTCGGCCTTCGTCAATTACACCTACCAGAAGAGCCGGACCGAGGGCGACCCCTTCGTGGGCCTGTTCGTCGATCCCCAGGACCGCGGCTTCGACGAAATCCCGGGGCTGCCCGAACACAAGTCGAATTTCGGCGTGCAGGTCCGCTCGGGCCGCGGCGCGTCGGCCGCCCTCTTCGGGCAGGCGGTCTCGAGCCAGAAGACGATCTACAACAACAACATCCTCTACAACACGGACCTCCGCGTCCGGACGCAGGCCGGGTTCGTGCGGTTCGACTTCGAGGCCCGCTATCCGCTGACAGCCTTCCTCGAGGCGTCCGTGTTCGTGCGGAACATCTTCGACAAGGTTTACCAGGAGCGCTTCGGCTTCCCGGCCGCGGGCCGGAATTCCGGACTGTCGCTGAAATCGAGATTCTGAGGAGCTATTCCCACTCGATCGTGCCCGGCGGCTTGGACGTGATGTCCACGGCCAAGCCCGAGACTCCGGGGAGCGCGAGGATGCACTCCCGCAGGTCCTTGAGGACGGCTTCGGGCAGACGGGCCGGGGCGGCGGTCATCGCCCGCTCGGAATGCACCGGCCGGACGACGACCATCTCCGAGCCCTTCCCGTCGATGGAGAGAGGGACGAGGCAGATCGGGCATTGCCAGATGTCGTAGTAGATGCCGTGGCAGCGCAGGCTTTCGGTTGCAAGATGATCGGCCTCGCGCAGGAGATCGAGGCGCGGCCGGGTCACGGTCGCGGCGACGGGGACGAAGGCCGCCGGCCTCCCCGGGCCGAGGTTCCAGAGGCAGCGGTTGATGCCCTCGACTTCGCGGAAGATCGTGCCGGCCGCTTCGAAGAGCGCTTCCCATCCCGCCTCGCCGCTCAACATGACCGGATGCTCGTAGGAGCGGAGGTCCGCCTTCACGCCGACCGAGCGGATGGGAAGCACGTCGCCGGCGAGACCGTATTTCGACGCGATCCGCCGCACGGCCGGCGCCATGCGTTCGAATTCCTTGCGGTCCGGGACGCCGTTCGAGCAGAGGAGCCGCACGCCCAGGCCGGGCCCGGGGAAGGGGTGCTTCCAGATGAGGTCCTTGTCGAGGCCGAGCAGCTCGCCGAGCTCCCGGACCTCGACTTTGTAAAGGTCGGCGAGAGGCTCGATGACCCGGCCCTGCCGGATCATCTCCTCGACGATCGGGACCCGGTTGTGGTGCGTCTTGATCGTATCGGCCCGCTTGGTGCCGCCCGTCTCGATCGTATCGGGATAGATCGTCCCCTGGCCAAGGAGATGGCCTTCGATGCCCAGCCGCCGGGCCTCGCGCTCGAAGACGCGGATGAAAATGTCGCCGATGATCCGGCGCTTTTTTTCGGGTTCGATGACGCCGGCCAGGGCGCCGAGGAAGTCGTCGGACGCGTCGATGAAGTGGAGGTTCCGGCCGAGGCCCATCGCCTGGAACGCGGCGAGGACGCTCCGACTCTCGTCTTTGCGCATGAGGCCGTTGTCCACGTGGAGGAGGTGGAGGCGGTCGGGGCCGAGGGCCCGGCCGAGAAGCACCGCGGTCACGGTCGAATCGACGCCGCCCGAAGCCAGCAGGAATACCGAGCCGCTTCCGACACGCTCCCGGATTTTCGCCACCTGGGCGTCGATGTAGTTGCCCATGGTCCAGGTCGGGCGGCAGCCGCAGATGTCGAAGACGAAGTTGGCGATCATCGTCCCGCCGTGGATCGTGTCGTCGACTTCGGGGTGGAACTGCACGCCGTAGCGCCGGAGCTTCGGGGCGTCGATGGCCGCGTAGCGATGGATCTCGCCGTCCGCGCCCAGGCGGGAGCAGCCGATCTCGCGGAAGTCCGGGCCGATCTCGGCGACGGTGTCGAAGTGGCTCATCCAGACCTGCTCGACCGGGGCCAGGCCCTTGAAGACCGGGCTTTCCGCGGTGATTTCGAGGTTCGTGTGCCCCCACTCGCGGCCGCCGTGGATGATCTTGCCGCCGTAATGCTTGGCGATTTCCTGGTGGCCGAAGCAGAAGCCCAGGATCGGGACCGGGAGGTCGTAGATCGCGGTCGTATAAGCCGAGTCCTCCCCGAAAGCCGACAGGCTGGGGCTCCCCGAGATGATGAGGCCTTTGTAGCCGCGGAACATCTCGATCGGGTCCTCGGGCTGGCGGATCTCGGCCAGGACCTTGAGGTCGCGGACCCTGGTGGCAATGAGGTGGGCGTACTGCCCGCCGAAATCGATGACCGCGATGGCGTCGTGTTTCATGCGCTGCGTCCTTCTCCGCGTTTGCCTCACTATAGCCGCTCGGCGGCGGGGCTGTCAATCGCCCCAGGGTCATTGCAGGCGAGCGAAGGGAGCGAAGCAATCTCCTCCCATGAAATGGCCCACCCCCCGGTTCATCAACCAGTCCGTCGGTTCGTCGTCTTGCCAACCTTTTATGGGATCGCCCCGTCTAAAGTGTGACCGAACATGGACCCGATCATCGAAAAACAGCTGGCGGAGCGCCTGATCCTGGGAGACCCGGGAGCGTTCCGAGAATTCGTGGAGGCCTACAAGAATAGGGTCTATGGACTGGCCTACGAGCTGACACGGAACCATGCGGACGCGGAAGACGTTTCCCAGTCCGTTTTCATCAAGGTCTTCCGCTCGATCGGGACGTTTCAAAGAGATGGCCGCCTGAATTCCTGGCTGTACCGGATCACGGTCAACGCGGCTTTGGACCATCTGCGGAAAAGGTCGTTCTTCCCCGAGGAAAAAGCCCGGGTCCTGCCGGACCGCCTTGCGGACGAAAGCGTTCCGCGGAGCACCGCTCCGCCGGCGGATCCTGGGAGGGAAGCTGAGGCTGCTCTTATGCGGCGGAAGATCGACGAGGCATTGGACCGGGTCTCCGAACGCGAAAAGACCGTTTTTCTCCTCCGCCACTACCACGATTTGAGCCTCAAGGAGATCGCGGAAGCTCTCGGGCTGACGATCGGTTCGGTGAAGAGCTACCTCTTCCGTTCCATCAAGAAACTCCAAAAGGAGCTGGCCATCGAGGCGGCTCCGATCGAGCCGGGAGGTTGACCATGAGCCGCTGCGGGAAAATGAAGGATCTATTCCTGGAATCCCTGTATGGAGAATTGGACTCCGGCCGCGAAGCCGCCTTGACGCGGCACTTGGACGAATGCCGGTCCTGCCGGGAGGAATACGACGCGATGGCCCGGACGCTCGTGGTCCTGGGAGCGAAAAAAGCGGCCGATCCCGGACAAGAGTACTGGGACGGCTATTACGAGAAGCTCGAGCGGAGGTTGGCGGCCGAGGGGGCCTTCGGACCGTCGCGGCGCTCGCCCCATCGCCGTCCCCGCGCTCCGTATGCGCTCATTCCCCGCTGGGCTTACGGCGCGGCCAGCGCCCTTATCCTTATGGCCGCGGGCATCCTGATCGGGCGTCTCACGCTTCACCGGGCTCCCGCCGGGCCCGATTCCTTCGCTTCCACTCTCCGCGGCGCGGCGGCCGTTCCGTCCGTTTCCCCGGCCGCCAGCCTGGCGCAGCGAACGACGCGCTATCTCGACCGATCCAAGGTCATCCTCCTCGCCCTGGTGAATTTCGACGGCGGGACGAAGGACATCGCCGGCCTCAACCTCCCGCGCCAGAGAGAAAAGTCCCAGGAGCTCGTGAAGGAGGCCTCGACCCTGAAAGGGGACCTCCGGGCCGCCAAGGAGCGCCAGCTCGAGCGGCTCGTCGGCGAGCTCGAATCGATCCTGGCCCAGATCGCCAACCTGAAGTCCGAAACCGATCCCTCCTCGGTCGAGATCATCAAGGCCGGCGTCGAGCTCAAAGACGTTCTGTTCAAGATCAACCTGTCCGAGATGCGCCGGGCCGACGAGAAAAACCGAGCCCCCGCGAAACCCGTCCCTGCCGCCGTCCAATCAGCCAAACCGGCCTCGAAAATATAAACAAGGAGTCGCCCATGAAAAAAATACGTATCCTCATCGGACTCGCCGCTTGTCTGAGCCTCGCTCTCGCCGCCGCCGCGACAGCCGGCCCTCGCCCCGTTCCGCGGCCGACCCGCGCCGCGGAGGAACAAACTCCCGACGCCAAGCAGTACCAGGCCGCCTACCTCCTCGTCCTCGAGGAGAAATGGGAGGAGGCCGCCAAGGCCCTGGACGCGTTCATCCAGGCTAACCCCAAGAGCGCCTGGGTCGTGGACGCTCGCTATTGGGAATGCTACATCCTGGACAAGAACGGCGACGAGCCGGAAAAGGCGTTCAAGGCCTATCAGGAGTTCATCAAACTCTACCCGTCGAGCGACTGGGCCGACGAAGCCCGGGCGGACATGATCCAGCTCGGCCGGCAGCTCGTTGAAATGGGAAAACGGGAGTACGAGGCCGTCATCAAGTCCATGGAAAAATCGGGCGACGACGAAGTCACCATGGCCGCACTCTACGCCCTGCGGGAGAGCGGGGGAGAGGGCGCCCTGCAGACGATGATCGAACTCTTTGATCAGAGCAAGAGCTCGCGCCTGCGCTCGCGGATCGCGGGGATCCTCGGAGACTTCGAATCGCCCAAAGCATTCCAGAAGTTGGCCGAGATCGTCGTGAAGGACCCATCGCCCGAGGTCCGCCGCCGCGCGCTCGAAGGCATCGCCGAGAAAAAGACGCCCGAAGCGGTCCGCATCCTCAAGGATATCGTCGAGAAGGAGCCGAGCCTCGAAGCCCGGCGAACGGCGCTCGAAGCGCTGGGCGAAATGGACGATCCCGCCCTCATTCCCTTCCTCAAGCAGACTGCGCTCACGGCCTCGAACGAGGAGATGGCCCGGGCCGCGGTCTCCGCACTGAGCGGGGGCGATGGCGCAGCCTGGACCGACGCCCTTCTCCAGATTTTCAAGGCCGCCGAGAACCCCGAGATCAAACAAGCCGTCCTGGAGACGCTGGTCGAGAAGAACGAAAAGGACGCGGTCAAGACGCTCGCGCCGCTGCTTAAGGACGAGAAAGACGCCGAAATACGGAAGACGATCGTCTCGCTGCTGGGCGATTCGAAAAGCGACGAGGCTGTCCAGATTCTCCTCGAAACGGCCAAGAAGGATCCCGAGATCGAAGTCCGGACGGCCGCCGTCTCCGCTCTGGGCGACATCGGCACGCCGAAAGCGCGCGAAGCGCTGATGGAGATCTTGAAGAAAAAGATCAAAGACGGCGACGACCGCTGAGGGGCGGGACATGTCCGGCTTCAAAAAATCGTTTCGCTTGATATCCGCCCTCGGGTTGACTTTTGCCCTGGCCGGGGCGCTTGCCGCATTGCAGATCATCCGCCATCCCTCGCCGAGCGGCCCGCTGGCCGGACGCCTGGACTGGGCCCTCCAGGAGGCCGCAAAGAGCAGCGCGGGGAAGGGCTTTTGGGTCGGATTCGGCATCCGAAGGCTGATGGGCGAGCATTCCCAGATGGGGATGAACGTCTCGTTCACGTCGGGAGTTCCGGCCCTCGAAGAGTTGATCTACGGCCGCCGGCCCTTGGTTGAGAGCAGGATCTCGGCCGGCGAGACGACCGGAGCGACGGCGGGAAAAGCGTCAGATCGTGTCGGGGCGGGGCGAAGGGAGCGGAAGGTCCTCCGGGAAATCGCCATTTTGATGAAATTTGCCGCGCCGGGAGCGATCGGAACGGCGCGCGCGATCGAAGCATCGGGCGTAGGCAGCGCGACCGGAGCGCGAAAGCCGCAGTCGGTGTCTGCTTGCTCCCTCGTTTACGGCGTCTCGCTCGAGGATCTGCCTTTGTTCTGGCTCGGCCCGGCCGCGGACGACGACAGCATCCGGCTGCTCGAAGGATTTTACGGCCCGGATGCATCCGAGGCGCTGCGCGCGTCCCTGGCCGAGGCCATAGCCCTGCACCGAAGACCGGACTTGGTGGTTCCGTTTCTCGAACGCATCATCAACAATGGCCGCGAGCCCGAGAGGTTGCGGGCGGACGCCGCGGAATTCCTCGGGGACCAGGACGACGTCCGGGCGCTGGACGTCCTGCGCCGGACCATACGGACCGATGCCTCGCTCGAAGTCCGGAAGGGGGCGGTCTCCGGGTTGACCGCAATGGACCTTCCGGCGTCGGCCGACGTCTTGATCGAGCTCGCCCTTCATGAGCGGGAAGCTGATGTGCGCGACGAGGCGATCGAGGGACTCGCCGAAAAGGCTACGAAGGCGACCGTCGCCGCGCTCGAGCAGCTGGTCGCCGCGGACAAGGACGTGGAGATCCAGAAGCGGGCCGTCTCCGCCCTCGCCGATCTTCCTGAAAAAAGCGGATTGCCCTATTTAATTAAAATCGCCAAGACGCATCTCCTGCGGGACGTCCGGGTCGAGGCGATCGAAGCGCTAGGAGATTTCCACGATCCGGCCGCCGCCAAGGCTTTGATCGAGATCATCAAGAACGTTCGGTGACTTAGAGGATATAGTTTTTTTACGTTGAGCGCCTGTCGAGTTCCGACTCCTGAAGAATGGTTGTCCAGTCCCCTTCAGCGCCCTTTCTCGTAGAGCCAGCCGGCCAAGTCCTCGTAGAACCGCCAGAATTCCGGCCCGTCGACCGGTTTGATCAAACCGGGGAGAACGACACCGCGATCCTCGCGAGCCCGCCGGGAAACCATTCAAGTCCATGAAAAAAAATAACGATGATTACTGCTTCCGGGGCGGCAAGCCAAGCTTCATCCGTACCCGATCGAAATCGAATCCGATCTGGGCGGGTTTCTTGGCTTTTTCCATCGCTTCGATTTCGTCGAGCAGGCGCTCCACGCCTCTCCGTCCCTCCCCCGTCTCCATGGCCTCCTGGGGCGTGCGGCCTCCCAAAGCGGGGATTTTCGCCTCCGGCCACTTCTTCAAATAATAATTCTCGAGCATCCGGCCCAGCATGTCCCGGATCTCGGGCCGGGCGTTCAATTCCTCCCGTTCCCTGGCGAGCCGCTCCCGCTCCTCCGGAGAAGGCGGGGGGATGTCGGCGAGATCGCGGCTTCGCATGCTTCGGAAGGCGATCGCCCCGCCCAGAATCTCCTCCAGACGGCCCCGGAGCTGGAGGGCTCTTTCCAGGGAATTCGTCTCGGCGACGAGAAATTCGCCCTTGATGAAGACCGTGCCGATCACCGTCCGGCCTTCCAGATCCCCGCCGCCGCCACGATTGTTCTTGTCCTTTTTCTCCCAGATCCATTCACCCGCGTTTTCATCATGAGCGAAGTCCGCCGCCGCGCTCAGGTTCGACCGGACCGCGCGCGCATCCGCAATCTTGAACCGGGTATTCGTTAAGCACACTTTGTCTCCGTCCGTGTTGACGATGACGAGGTCTCCGGATTCCTCATTCCGTTTCTTCGTTTCCCGACTTTTTCTTCCCTCCGAAACCGCCGCTTTTTTCCCGGCCTTTACCGCTTCCGCGACCGTGCCCGCGGCGGTTCCGGCTCCCCGCGGATTCGCGGCGAACCGCTTCTCGTCGGCGCTCTCTTCGATTAGCCGCAGCCATGTCGGCAGCATGGCCTTGTAGGACTCCCGGCGTAAAATTTCGGCGGGCATCTCGCTCAAGCCCAGTTCGCTCAAGTAGGAGTCGCGCTGGAATTCCAGCATGTTCCGAAAATGGGGCCTGTTTTCCGCCTCGAAGAAGTACGGCGTCGTCAGGAGATAGGCGCGGTCGGGTGGTCCCACCAGTCGGACAAAGAGGATCTCGCCCGGCCGGATTTCGTCCTCATAGGGCTCATGCAGCCGGCCGGCCCGCCGTTCGGAGCCGTCGAAGAGCTCGCCCAGGACGAGCGCCTCCGATGTCTTCCCGCGGACGTCATAGAAGCCGCAGTAGCTCGCCGACAAGTCCAGCAGCGCTTTCCGGCCTTCCTCGGCGAGAGGCGCGGAGGAAGGGGATTCCAGAAAGCGTTCGCAGATAGTCTTCCGGCTCTGGCCGAAGCGCAGATCGCAGAACTGCCAGGACATGAACACACTGTCGGGGATTTCGCCGTCCTCGCCCGGATGGAAGGACTCCTCGAATTTTCGGACAGTCCGGGCGAATTCCTTTCCGTCCGGGTCGAACCGGCGGATTCCCTCGGCGAAGAGGCCGACGGCCGGAAGGAGCAATAGATATTCATCGAGCGGCGTCCCGGTGAGTGCTTCGGGCGGGATTTCGAGCGCGCGAACTTCGTCGAGGGGCTCGCAGCACTTCTTGTATTTCTTCCCGGACCCGCATGGGCATGGGTCGTTGCGGCCGACTTTGGTTTTTGCGCTCATGATGGCATACCTCCGGCGGGCTCATTCTACGCCGATCATCATCCCGAATCATCTTTTTTATCGGGGGTCAGGTCTTGACTTTTGACAGATTTGACCCGGCCTGCCCCCTCGAAAGATTTAACCGGCGATCCGGCCGTCGATCAGGCTGATCGTCCGGTGAGCGATCTTGGCCAGCGACGGGTTGTGCGTCACGAGCAGCACGGTCAGCCCTTCCTTCTCGTTGAGGTTTTTCAAGATCTCGCCGATCTCCCCGCTCCGCTTGGTGTCGAGGTTTCCCGTCGGCTCGTCGGCGAGCAGGATCTCCGGCTTGTTGATGAGAGCCCGGGCGATGGCCACGCGCTGCATCTCGCCGCCCGAGAGCTCGGACGGCCGGTGGTCGATCCGCTTGTCGATGCCCAGGAATTTCAGGATGTGCATGGGGTCCGCCTCCGCCTCGGGCTTCTTGAAAAAAGCGAAGGGCAGGATGACGTTCTCGTAAACGGTCAGGGTGGGGACGAGGTAGAACTTCTGGAAGATGTAGCCGAACACCTGGCGGCGGATCTTCGTCAGGTCGCTTTCCGAGAGGCATTTTTTGGCCGAGAACACGGTCCGGCCGCCGATCTCGAGGCTCCCCGACGTGGCGTTGTCGAGGCAGCCGAGGATGTTAATCAGGGTCGTCTTGCCCGACCCGGACGGGCCGATGAACGAGACGAACTCCCCCTTGGGAATCGTGAGCGACACGTCGTCGACGGCGACGATCTCCTCCGCGCCGCGCTTATAGATTTTCCGCAGGTTCCGGGCATTTAGGGCTAAGGGGGCGATTGGGGCGTTGGGGGCGGGCGTCATGTCAGTCTCCTTCGCTCCGGATGGATTCGAGCGGCCGGACGCGGGCGGCCCGCCAGGCGGGGTAGATCCCGCTGATCAGGCCGATTCCCAGCACCACGCCGAGGGTGATGAACCCCAGCCGCGAGTCGATGGCGATGAGGCTCCCCGTCGGCGTGTAGGGGAGGAGGCGCCGGATGAGGACGTCGGTGATCTTGGACAGGGCGAAGGCGATGCCGATGCCGATCGCCCCGCCGAGGAGGCAGAGGATGATCGTCTCGGTCCAGATCATCCGGAAGACGTCCCAGGGCATGGCCCCCATGCTTTTGATGATGCCGATTTCCTGGTAGCGCTCGAGGACGGACATCAGGATCGTATTGATGACCCCGAGCATGGCGATCAGGATGGCGATCAGGGCGATGGAGAAGACCATGACTTTGGCCGTGGAGACCAGGCTCATGATCGTGTTCTTGACCTGGGCCATCGAGACGACCTGGACGTCGGGCAGGTCGTAGAGCTTGTTCTCGAGCTCGGCCATGTTGGCGTCCTTATAGACCTTGATGCCGGCGGCCGTGATGAGGCCCTCCTTGTCGAAGATCTTCTGGACGGACTTCAGCGGGACGAAGATCGTCCCGTCGTCCGCGGTCCCGGACCGGGCCAGGACGCCGACGACCTTGAGCTCCACGTTCTTCTCCGGGATCATCACCTTGTCGCCGACCTCGCGCTGCTCGAGTTCGGCGGCCTCGTAGCCCATGACCGCCTCCATCGCGTTCGGGTCGGTGAACCAGGCGCCCTGCTTGAATTTGAGGTAGGACTTCATGGCCGGGAAGGTGCTCGGCTCGACGCCGAGGTAGGCGTTGATCCCGCCGCTCTCGCCCTTGTTCGGGTCGAAGATTGCGGCCATGAGCTGGGGCGTCAAGCGTTCGACTTCCTTGTGCTTGAGGATGTCGGCCAGGATCGACTCCTTCATGTAGCGGAGGCCCGTCCCGCCCTTAAGCATCAGGGTCGCCGCCTCGTAGGGGCAGCCCTTGGCGGTCACCAGGACCTGGAAGCCCATGTTGTCGATGTCCTTGTTGAGGGCCGCCTCGTAGCCGCGGTTGAACCCGAGCAGGCTGATGAGCACCCAGGCCGACAGTCCGATGCCGAGGATGGTCAGCGCCGTGCGCGTCTTCTTGCGCAGCAGGTTTTTATACGCCACCTGGTAAACGTTGATTTTCTTGGCCATATAGACTCCTTATCGGGGCGGGGATTGCCACGCTCCCTTCGGTCGCTCGCAATGACATTTCACTGTCGCGTCCCCGTCCTCAAGGGCGCTGGGGCGCGTTTATAAACCGGTTCCCCAGCAGGAACTCGTCGCAGAGGATTAGGTTCTTCTTCGTCCCCCGGAGAGCGGCGCGGAAATCGCCTTCCGCCTGGGGGGCCGGGTTCTTGATGGCGGCGACGCGGCTGCCGGGCTTGGCCTGGGCGGTGGCGACGTCGTAGTCCCGGAAATCCTTCAGGTTCAGGCCGACGAACTGTTTTCCGAATTCCGGGTCGCGCAGAAGCTTGGCATACTGGCCGGTCATCCTCTGGAAATAGAAGCCCCGGATGTTGCCCTCGAGGTCGAGGGCCAGGAAGACCTGGATCCCGCCGAACTCTCCCTTCTGGTTGACGCCGTGGATATAGCCGATGAGATCTTTGCCCTTGAAGATCTGATACATCGTGTAGGGCACGTCTGCGGTCTCGTAGAGTCCCTTGAACGTGTCTCCGAGGCGGACCTCGACCCGGCGGAGGAGCGTGTCGCCGCCCTTTTGGGCGATGGACACATACAGCGTCTTGAAGCCTGTGGATTCGGGAAAGAGGCGCTTCACGTCGCGGTCGGGGTCGTTGAGGTCGCAGCCGACAGCGGCGAGGAGCGGGGCCGCGGCCAGGACGATGACGAGCGCGACGGCGGTTGCAGTTCTCATGGCTTCACCTCACCCGGCCTTCAGAACCGGATCCCTTTGTAATAATAGACCTGAAACAGGATCCGGACGTCCTTCGACTCGCTGTCGTAAGCGGCCATGGTCCGGAGCGTCAGGTCGGAATTCGCCAAGAACGTCGCGCCCGCGGCGATGAGGAACCGGGCCGCGTCCTCCGTCCAGATGTACAGCGGCTGGGCTTCGAGCTTGAGCCGCGATTCTTCGAGCAGGTCCACGCCCGTCCGCCAGAACGCGGCCAAGGTCGTACGCCCGCCGCGGCTGCCGCCCATCACCTCGATGCCGTTGGCCCAGTTGTCGCTCACCCAGGAGGCGTCGAGCCCGATCATCTTGAACTCCACCGGCTTCTCGGCGAGCAGCTCGTAGCCCATGATGTCGTAGACGCGGCCCACGGCCGCCGAGAGTCCCATATTGTAGTTGTCCTGGCTGAGCACGCCCGTCGCCGCCCGGCCGGCGAGAAGCCAGCCGCCGCCGAATTTCAAGGGCATGCCCGAGCCCGTGGTCAGCGACAGCCCGGCGTTTCCGCCGGCAAATTGCCGCTCGAGACCGATGCCCCAATCGCGGTCGAACCCGAATCCGTGCATGGACAGGGGTTGAAGGAGGGTCCCGTGGTTGTCCAGCGTGGTGGAGAGGCCGAAGGACGGCTTGTTGTGGCCGGCCCAGATGTCCGCCGCGGGCGTTTTGAACTTGAGGAAGGCGTTGTAGAGCTGGGGTTCGAGCGTCTTCCCGCCCTCGGCATTGATGGCCAGGCGGCCCTGGATTGCCAGCGTGGCGATGTCGCCCGAGGCCCCGGAGAATTTCTGGACGTAGTCGAATCCGATGCCCGGCTTCTGCATGACCTCCATGGAGTTCATGGAAAAGAAAACGGCCTTCCTCGCCGCGGACGACCAGCCGGCGATCCCCTGGGCTTCGAAATAGAAGAGATAGCTCGAGGCGAAGAGCCCCGGGGCCGCCGCGGCCAGGACGAGCGCGGCCCCGGCCAGGATTTTCTTAGACATCAAAGGTGATGCTGCCGTAGAAGATGGGCTTGCCGTCCTTAAGGAACGTCACCTGGACCTCCCAATCGCCGGGCATGACGACGTTGACCGGGAGCAGATAGTCGTTTTTCTTGTTCAGCTTGAATTCGACGTTTCCCGAATCGTGGGCGCCCCGCATCAAGGGCATGTCGGACCGGCCGACGATGACGAAGGGCGTGACCTTGTCGCCTTTTTTGTTGAAGACTTGGATCTTCAGGAAGGCGGTGCCCATCTTGGGCTTCTCGTTGAACTCGTAGATGATCGTGGTGTCGGCGTCGATTTCGAACTTCTTGCCGGCCTTGGGGATCGGCTTGAAGACGATCTCCTGCTTGGCGGAGGCGGCCTGAAGGCCCGCGTCTCCCGCCGTCGGACTCGAATTGGTCGCTGGGGCGGCCTTCCCCGCTACGCTGGCGGCCAATCCGAGTCCGACGACGAGGGCAAGAGCGATGAACTTATGGACTAAGGTATTCCGTTGCATAATGCGTACTCCTGATAATCCTATTAATCTTATATATATTATCAAATCGGTGGCGGCTCATCAAGCCGTGGGTGGGCCATCGGGCGAGGTCCGACCTATCCGGAACTGGGATCGGCCCAAAGGCCCGCATAGCGGAGGGGGGTCCCATCGCGAAAGCGATGGGGGGAACCGACGGGACTGGTTCCCGAGCGGGCCGGGGGCTGATCCCGGTTCCGGATCAACGTGCGGCCGAGTTGACAGACTGGTGGCCCGCCGATAGAATTCCGGCGATACAGCTCCGCTATAATAGAACCTATGTGTTCGCCATTTCCCTGGCCTCCGCCCTCGGCGGCCTGCTGTTCGGCTACGATTGGGTGGTGATCGGAGGGGCGAAGCCGTTCTACGAGCCGTTCTTCGGGATCGCCGGGGTCCCCGCGCTCCAGGGCTGGGCCATGAGCTGCGCCCTGGTCGGCTGCGTCGCCGGCGCGCTGCTCTCGGGCGGTCTGAGCGACCGCTTCGGCCGCAAGAGGCTCCTTCTTCTTTCCGCGGGGCTGTTCGTCGCCGGGTCCCTGGGGACCGGGTTCGCCGGGTCATTCACCATGTTCGTCCTCTTCCGCATGCTGGGCGGGGTCGGAATCGGCCTGGCGTCCAACCTCTCGCCGATGTACATCGCCGAGGTCACGCCCGCCCATGTCCGCGGCCGGTTCGTCTCGCTCAACCAGCTGACGATCGTCATCGGCATTCTGGCCGCCCAGATCGTCAACTGGCGCGTCGCCCGGCCCGTGCCGAAAGGCGCCTCGGCGGCGGAGATCCTCGCCTCCTGGAACGGGCAGACGGGCTGGCGCTGGATGTTCTGGGCGTGCGCCGTGCCGGCCGGGCTCTTCTTCCTCTTCGTGCTGTTCGTCCCCGAAAGTCCGCGCTGGCTGGTCAAGCGCGGCCGCGAGGAGCGGGCGCGGGCCGTGCTGGCCCGGGTCGGAGGAGGGGCCTATGCCGACGACGAGCTCCGGAGCATCCGGGAGACCCTGGCTCGGGAGACCGGAAAGGCGGGGTTCCGCGACCTCGCCCGGCCGGGCATGAGCCGGGTCCTGACGCTCGGGATCGTGCTGGCGGTCTTCCAGCAGTGGTGCGGCATCAACGTCATCTTCAACTACGCCCAGGAGATTTTCGCCGCGGCCGGATATGGCGTGAGCGCCATCCTATTCAACATCGTGATCACGGGCGGGGTGAACCTCGTTTTCACCTTCGTGGCCATAGCGACCGTCGACCGGATCGGCCGGAAGCCGCTGATGCTGATCGGCGCGGGCGGGCTGGCCGGCATCTTTGCCCTGACCGGCCTGCTCTTCTTCCTGAAATTCCAGGGCCTGCCGCTCCTGATTCTGGTCGTGAGCGCCATCGCCTGCTATGGGATGTCGCTCGCGCCCGTCACCTGGGTGGTCCTGTCCGAAATCTTCCCGAACCGCGTTCGCGGGGCGGCAATGTCGGCCGCGACGTTTTCTCTATGGACGGCCTGTTTCGTCCTGACCTACACGTTCCCCTTGCTGAACCACGCCTTGAAGGCCTCAGGGACGTTCTGGCTTTACGCCGGGATCTGTCTCCTGGGGTTCGCGTTCATTAAAATTCGCCTGCCCGAGACGAAGGGCAAATCGCTCGAGCGGATCGAGCACGAGCTGGTCGGGTGAAAAACGGCGTCGTTTTTTCGGTGGACGGCTAGAATTTGGGGATTGAGTTAACTGTCACCGAAATTATAGCTTGGGCCGTTTCTTGTGCCAGTCGGTCTTCCCCTGATAGGCCATCGCCAGCAGGAGCATGTCCTCCTCGCCGAACAGCTTCCCCGTAAAGCGCAGGCTCAGCGGCTGGCCCTTGGCGTCGAAGCCGGAGGGCAGGCTGAGCTCGGGGTGCCCGGTCATGTTGGTCACGCCGAGCGAGCTCCCGAGGAAAAGGTCGATGCCGTCGAAGACCTTGCCGAACTCCTGCATCAACCGGTAGCGGGCCCGGTTGGCCTGGATGTACTCCACGGCCGGGACGAACCGGTGCAGCCGGAACGATCCCACCCACGAACTCCGCTCGGGATCGGCCGACATCAGGTCGAGCTTGTCGCTTCGGATGAGCTCGTCGAAGGCCGCGGCGGCCTCGACCGTGAGGATGAAGTCCATGTCGCCGCTCCCGGCTTTCGGGAGCTCGATCGGGACGAGGGTCACGCCGAGCGACTTGATCGCGGCGAACGCATTCTGGGCGAACTTTCGGTTTTCGCGCAGGCGCTGGATGCGGTCCGGGTTCCGGGCGTCGTCGGGGATGTCGCCCTCGTAGTCGGCCTTGACATAGCCGACGCGAAGCTTCCGCACGTCCCGGCCGGCGTCCCAGTCGAACGGGGCGGGGACGATGTGGCCGTCCTTGCCGTCCGGTCCGCAGATCGCCTTGAGCACCAGGGCGCAGTCCTCGGCCGAGCGGCAGATGGCGCCGATCTTGTCCATGGTCCAGCTCAGGGCCATCGCCCCGTAGCGGCTCACCCGGCCGAAGGTCGGCCGCAGTCCGGTGTTGCCGCAGCGGGACGAAGGGGACATGATCGAGCCGCGCGTCTCGGTCCCGATGGCGAACCCGACCAGTCCCGCGGCCGTCGAGGCGGCCGGGCCGGCCGACGATCCGCTCGATCCGTTGTTGGGGTTCGCCGGGTCCCAGGGGCTCTTGGTCTGGCCGCCGAACCAGCGGTCGCCCTGGGCCAGCGCCCCGAGGGTCAGCTTGGCCAAAAGCACGGCCCCGGCTTCGGTGAGCTTCGTGAAGACGGTCGAATCGACGTCGATCACCTGGTCCTTGTAGGGCGAGGCGCCGAAGGTGGTCTTGTAGCCCTTGACCGCCAGGAGGTCCTTCGCCCCCCAGGGGATGCCGTGGAGCGGGCCGCGGTAATGCCCGGCGGCGATCTCCTCGTCGGCCTTAGCGGCCTGCTTGAGGGCCAACTCCTCGGTCAGGGTCACGACGCAGTGGAGGACCGGATCATACTTCTTCAGCCGCTCGAGATAGAGCTTGGCGAGGTCGGTCGACTTGATCTCGCGCTTTTCGATCAGGCGGGCGAGATGGGTGACCGGCAGGAAGGCCAGGTCCTCGTCGGTCTTGGGTTTGGGGACGTTCGGCTTTGACCACTTGAACGTCTTGCGGTCGACGGGCGGCTTCGACCCCGGCAGGACCGGGTTGAAGACGAACGCCGGCGGCGTGTCGTTGCCCAGTTTGAGGTCCCGGAGGGCCCTGAAATTGTCTGGCAGGCCCCCCTTGCGGTTCAACTGGTCGGCGATCCTCTTTTCCGCGTCGGGTGGGAGGTTCAGGCCGGCGATCCGGGCCGCTTCGTCGACCATGCCCAGCGTGATCTGGGGGACTTCCTGGGCGACGGCCAGCATCGCCCCGGGCATGAGCGTCGCGCCCAGCCCGATGGAGGAGAAATAGGCGATGAACCGGCGGCGGTTCAAAGCGAGCGGGTCGTGTTCGGGGTTGCGTCTTTGTTCGTCCATGTCGTCTCCTGTGGCCGGATCAGTGTCGTTTGCCGGCCTTCTGCTCGTACATTCGCTTGTCGGCCAGGATGAGCAGGTCTTCGATCGTCGTCGGCTTGTCGGGATCGAAGCAGGAGACCCCGATGCTGATCGAGATCTTGAACGGCGTCAGCCCCGACTCGTTGAAGGCGGCGATGTTCCGGGCCAGGCGAGTTGTTGCCGCCTCGGCTCCGGCCGAGGTGGAATCGATGGGAAAGATGGCGAACTCGTCGCCGCCCATCCGCCCCTTGATGTCCGAGTCCCGGAACGTGGACAGCAGGATCTGGGCTAGTTGGCGGAGGGCTTCGTCGCCGACGTAATGGCCGAAGGTGTCGTTGATGACTTTGAGGTCGTCCATGTCTACGAAGAGCAGGAACATCTGGATCTTCTTCCGGATGGCCACGTTGAGGTATTCCTTGGTGATCGTGAAGAACCCGCGCCGGGTGTAGAGCCCGGTTAGGTCGTCCGTGACCGAGAAGCCCTCGAGCTTCTGGATCATCGCCTGGCGCTCGGCGTTGGAGTCCCGGAGCTTGTCGAGAACTTTTTTCACCTTGTTCTCGGCCTTCTTTTCGCGGGCAATGTCCACGAGGATGCCGTCGTAATAGGCGATCTTGCGGTCCGGCCCCTTGACCGCCCGGCAGTAATCGCGGACCCAGATCGCCCCGCCGTCCTTTTTCCGAAGCTGGTATTCGCTGATGTCCACGGGCGATTTCTCCATCTTCTTGATGAAGGCCAGGCGTTCCGACTTCCGGTAGTACATCCGCTGGATATTGAGGCGCTTCAACTCGACTTCCGTATAGCCGAGCATGACCGTCAGGGCGGGATTCGTCTCGACGACGCGGCCCTCGGGCGTGGATCGATAGACGCCGACGGGCAGCTGTTTGAGGAGCGTATGATAGCGGAGCTCGCTTTCCTTGAATTTTTTTTGGAACATGAGGGGCCGCCCGGATTTCTTCAATAAAATCTTTTTTTTCTCCATGCCGTCCTCGAGCTAGGAAATCCCCCCCGCATGATTTATCACAGATTGCACCGGCCGTCAATTTGAAGGGGAAGACCCCCTTCCAACGGGCGCCAATCCGGCATTGGGGTCGGCCCCAGTACCGGCCGGGGCGAACCCCGGCCGCCCTGCCGTTCCTCTCGCCCCCGCCGGGCCGTGTTCTTGCCCCGGCGGGGACTCTATAGTAAGATTCAAAACTGCTCTCGGCCGGAGCGGTATCGCCCCCCCGGCGAGCGGCAGGAGAGACCAACTCGCGATGCTTTCGGATCGCTTTCGCTTCTGGAAAATCGGCGCGGCCCTGGCGGCGCTGGTCGTCCTCGTCGCCTACGCGGCCTGGGTCGGACCGAAGGCGTATCCCGGCTATCATGAAGCCCAGCGGGATCCGGCGACCTTCGCCGGCCGGACGATCTTCTTCGGCGGGGACGTCGTCGCCGTCGTCGTCGGCCCTGACGACGTCGACGACGTCGGCGAATTCACGTTCCGGACCTGGGACGGCTTTGTCGTGGCGGCCCGGGGCCGGATCGGGCGCGATCAGGCGGGTTTCCGGATCTCCGGCACGGCCGTTTTCAGGGGGGATGGGACCCTGGACGTCGTGCAGTATCACGTTTACCGCTACCGGATCACTAAGAACCTTCTCGCCGTCCTCCCGCTCCTGGCCGTGGCGTTCTTCTTCTTCCGGACCTATGCGTTCGACCGTAGGGCTTTCGTATTCCGGGCGAGGAGCCGCTGACAGATGCCGGACCTCGCGACGCATGTCCTGGCCGTGACGCCTTTTCTGAGGAAGGCGGCGCGGTGTCCGGCGCTCGTTCTGCTGGGGGCGGTCCTGCCCGACCTGGCCGGCCGCCTGGGGATCCTGCTGCCCAATGCGGACATCTTTTCCTGGATGGACACGGCGCTCCACACGCCGGTTTCGATGGCCCTGATCATCTATATCCTGGCGCTCCTCTTTCCCGCGGAGAGGAGGACCGAGGTCCTCGTGTGCGCGGGCGCGGGCGCGGCCTTTCATCTCGCCCTGGACCTGCTGCAAAAGACCGCGACGGCCGGGAACCTGTGGCTCTTCCCCGCGTCCCTCGCGAGCTTCCAGGTCCCGCTCATCTGGGGGGACGAGTCGTTCTTCGCCCTTCCCGCCCTGGTCCTGATCAACGTCCTGATCTATGCGCGCCCCCTGGCGGCGCTTCTGAAGAAAAGGAGATAGGAAACAAGGCATGCCCTGGAGCCAGGTCTATGATCCGCTCGGCAACTGGCTTCTGTCCACGGTCCTCGCCGTCCTGCCGATCTTCGTCCTTCTCGGCACGCTCGCCTTCCTGAGACTGAAAGCCCATGCCGCGGCGGGGCTGGGTCTCGCCTCGGCCCTGGCGATCGCGATCGCAGGTTTCGGCATGCCCGCCGGGAAAGGCCTGGCCGTGGCGGTTTATGGCGGGGCTTACGGCCTCTTTCCCATCGGCTGGATCATTCTCAACGTCATCTTCCTCTATGACCTGGCCAGCGCCCGGGGGCTCTTCGCCGTCCTGCAGGACAGCTTGACCGGCATCACCCAGGACCGCCGCCTCCAGCTCCTCCTCATCGCCTTTTGCTTCGGCGCATTCTTCGAAGGCGCGGCCGGATTCGGGACGCCGGTGGCCGTAACCGCGGCCATCCTCATCGGCCTGGGCTTCGCCCCGCTCCAGGCCTCGGGCCTGTCGCTGATCGCAAACACCGCGCCGGTCGCCTTTGGCGCCCTCGGCACGCCGATCATCGCCCTGGCGGGAGTCACCGGCCTCGACGTCCGGGCCTTGAGCGCCATGGTCGGCCGCCAGCTTCCGATCTTCTCGGTCCTCATCCCGTTCTGGCTCGTCGCCGCATTCGCCGGCTTTGGGGCCATGTTCGAGATCTGGCCGGCGCTCCTCGTGGCCGGGGTCTCGTTCGGCGTCTGTCAGTTTCTGATCTCGAATTTCCACGGCCCCTGGCTTGCCGGCGTTTTGTCAGCCGTCGTTTCGATGGCGGCCCTCGTCGCCTTCCTTCGGGTGTGGCATCCGCGCCGGATCTGGGGGCTCGAGGGGCTCGAGGACGGCCGGGAGGCGCGGGCGCGGCACGGACACGCCCGGTCCGAAGTCCTGAAAGCCTGGCTGCCCTGGCTGTTGCTCAGCGTCGTCGTCTTCCTTTGGGGGATTCCCCAGGTCAAGGCGCTCCTCGACGGGATCTGGGCCGCAAAAATTCCGGTCCCGGGAGTGGATCGGCTGATCTTCCGCGTCCCGCCGGTGGTCCCGCAGCTCGCCGCCGAGCCGGCGGTCTTCAGCTTCAACGTGCTGACGTTCACCGGAACGGGGATTTTCGTCGCGGCTCTTCTGTCGGCCGCCCTGATGCGGTATCGACCGCGCGAAGCGGCGGCGGTCTGGTGGAAGACGGTCAAGCGCGTTCGTTTTTCGCTCCTGACGGTGGCGGCAATGCTCGCCCTGGGCTTCATAACGCGCTATGCCGGTCTCGATGCCACGCTGGGATTGGCGTTCGCCCGGACCGGCGTCCTCTACCCGTTCTTCGGGACGCTCCTCGGCTGGCTGGGCGTCGCCCTCACCGGGTCGGACACCTCGTCGAACGTGCTTTTCGGCAGCTTGCAGAAGATCACGGCCCAGCAGCTCGGGCTCGATCCCGTGCTCATGGCCGCGGCCAACAGCTCGGGTGGGGTGATGGGCAAGATGATCGACGCCCAGAGCATCGTCGTAGCCAGCACCGCCACGAAATTTTACGGCCGAGAGGGTGAGATCCTGCGATTCGTCTTCTTCCACAGCCTGGCGCTGGCTGCCCTCATGGGGCTCCTCGTCCTGCTCCAGGCCTACGTCTTCTAGCCATAGGGGTCAGGTCTCAACATTTAACATTTATTTGCGCCTTCTCGGAATCCCGCGCTTCTCTCTTTGGTGGCAGCCCGGATTTGTTAAATGTCGAGACCTGTCCCCGTCTACTTGGCGGGGGCGGCCGGGGCCGTGAGGTCGGGCTTCGGGTCGCCGAAGATGTAGTGGCCGAACCAGGCCAGGTTGTGCTGCATCACCGCCCGCATGGATTTGGGCTTGGTGATCCCGTGGCCGTATCCCTTGTAGACGATCATCTCCACCAGAACGCCCCGGTCCTCGAGACCCTGCCGGAGCTCGTAGGCGTTCGGGATGGGCACTCGGCGGTCGAGCTCGCCGTGCTGGATGAGGGTCGGCGTCTTGGCCTTCTTGATGTAGGTCATGGGCGAGGTGAGCTCGTAGATCTTGGGGTCGTCGGCGGGGTTGGCGCCGAGATAATTGACCGTGAACGGGGTGATGTCGGTGTTGTAATAATACGTCGCCCAGTTGGAGATGCCGGCCCCGACCGAAATGGCCTTGAACTTGTCGGACGAGGTCGTCAGAAAAGCGGAGATATAGCCGCCCTGGCTCCAACCCATGCACCCGACCCGGGCGGGATCCACCCAGCCCTTCTTGACCAGATAATCCACGCCCGCGAGGACGTCCCAAGCGTTGCCCACGCCGAGATTGCGGTAGTTGAGCCGCCGGAACTTTTCGCCGTAGCCGGCGCTGCCGCGGTAGTTGACCTTGAGAATGAGCGCTCCGCGCGCGGCCCAGATGTCGGACGGATAATTCCGGGCATCGGGCGAGAGGAGGGCCGGCAGGTCGACGCCGGTCGGTCCGCCGTGGATGATGCAGAGCAGGGCATATTTCTTGCCGGAAGCGAAGTCCGCGGGCTTGATGAGAACGCCCTCGATCACCGTCCCATCCGCGCTCTTCCAGGCGATGACTTCCCGCGTGCCGAGGACGAAATCCTTCGCCTGGGCGGTCATGTCCGTGAGGGCGCGGGGGTGGAAGTCGCCGTCGGTGACGCAGATTTCCGAGAGCGTCGTCGGCGACGCGGACGAGAACGCCATTCGCATGCCGTTCCGGGAGAACGTGAAGCTCCCGCCGATGAACGCGTCGGGCGACGTGACCCGCCAGATCTTCAGGCTGCCCGGGTCGAGCCGGAACAGGTGAGCGGCCGTTTTCTGCTGCGCGGAGAAGTAGATTCCGTCGGGCGTCCAGGCGACGAAGCCGGCGTTCTCGTCGAAGCCGTTCGTCAGCGCCTGCACCGGTCCGCCGTCCGCGGAGACGAGGGCCAGGCGGGTGTTGGACGCGAAATAGTTCGGGTTGCCGAGCGCGGAGGAGAAGACGATGCGCGTCCCATCGGGCGACCATTGGGGAGAGTTGTCCGGACCGGGCTGGGCGACGATCTTCTTCACCGTGTCGTCGGCCAGGTTCAGGACGTAGATGTCCGCCGTGCCGCCCTGGATGAGGTCGGCGTTGACGGTCGCGCTGAAAGCGATCCTCTGGCCGTCGGGCGCCCAGGAAAACGGTCCGACCGTGAAATCCCGGCCTTTCGTCCGCTGTTTTCCGGCCTGGGGCGTTTTCAGGGCGTCGGCGACGTCGAACGTCCAGATGTGGTTGAACGTATATTCCTTCCGGACGACCTCGTAGTCGCCGAAGCTATCCTTGCGGTCCTTGACCGCTTTCGGCGCGGGCTCGGAGGCCGCGAAGGCGATGGTCTTTCCGTCCGCCGCCCATTTGAATCCGCCGACGGCGGTCTCGGCGTTCGTCAGGCGGATGGCCTCGCCGCCGGCGGGGTTGATGACGAAGATCTGGCTCTTGTCTCCCACCCGGCTGCTGGTGAAGGCGATCCACTTGCCGTCGGGCGACCACTCCGGCCCCGTGCAGGATTTGTCGCCCTGGGTCAGCTGGAACGTCCGTCCGGACTCGACCTCGGCCAGCCAGATCTGGGTGACGTAGGCGTCCTGCTTGAGGTCGGTCTCACTCACGGTGTAGGCCACGCGCCCGCCGTCGGGCGAGATTTTCGGCCCGCTCGCCGACTTGAGGGCCAGCAGGTCCTCGACCGTCGGGACGCGCTTGGCGTTCTGGCCGGCGGCGAGCGCCGGCAGGATGAGGATCACGATCGCCAGGGCAAACCAGGGGGATTTCTTGGTCATCGGCCTTATTTCTTATACAGGAAAACCGTATGTTCCGTTCCCGAAGCGTCGGTCAGGGTGGCCGAATCGATTTCCTTGCCTTCCCAGCCCGGGATAATGTAGTTGTGGGTGACGATGATCGTCCCCGGCTTCAGCTCGCGCTCGAACTTCGGACGCAGAAGCTCGTTCGACTCGGGCAGGAGGTAGGTCGTGACGATCGTGGCCGCGGAGATGTCGGTCTTGGTCGCGTCCTCGAGCAGGAACTTGACCAACTTCTCCACGCCTTCCTTCTTGGCGTTTTCCTTCGACTCCTTGATCCGCTCGGGGTCGATGTCGATCCCCACCCCGCGGGCGCCGAAGGTCTTGGCCGCGTAGATCACGATCCGCCCGTCCCCGCAGCCGATGTCGTAGATGACCGAGTCCTTGTCGGCCTTGGCCAGCTCGAACATCTTGGCCACGACCTCGGGCGGCGTGGGGACGAACGGCGCCAGGTCCTCGGCGTCCTCCCGGCCGTGCGATCCCTGCCAGATGTCGATCTTGCCGCTGCTGTCGAAGCGGAAGGAATACGGCTTTCCCGGATAGAGGGAATAGGAGACCTCGCGGCCGTATTTCTCGTAGGTGACGATCATGGTGTCGACCGCCCGGACGCGGTCGATGGCCCCGGGAGCGAGCTTTTTGACCTCGGGCTTGGCTTTCGAACCGGAGGCCAGGAGGGCGTACGTCACCTCTTCCTTGGTGATGTTCCGGATCGTGATTTCTTTGGGGGAGGGAAAGCCCTTCTGGGCGTCGAAGACGATCGCGGCCTTCTCGTCCTGTTGGGGGTGCGTCCGGAGGAGGAGGAACGCGCTCGCTCCGACCAGCATGAGCGCCACGGCTATGAGGATCCCGAGCCTGCGATTTTTCATGTCGTCAGCTCCTTTCGGAGTTCGTCTTCCAAGCCTGTCCCTTAGTCTAGCCCAAACGGCGTTTCAATGCTACTGGCCGGCCCCGGAATTCCGAGGGTTGTTGCGCGCCTCCGGCCGAAAAATATAAGATAGAACCTGCGGCAATCATCCGATCGGAAAGAGGAGGTCCGCATGGCCGGACGCAAGACCCTGGGCAGGCGGGAATTCTTCAAAAAATCCCTCACCGCGGCGGCCGCGTTCACGATCGTCCCGCGCGCGGTGTTCGGCGGGCCGCGCGCGACGCCCCCGAGCGACCAGCTGACCCGGGCGGTCATCGGCGTCGGCGGGATGGGCCTCGGGCACCTGAGGTACGACGACGGCCGGCTCCTCGCCGTCTGCGACGTGGACGCGGGCCACCTCAAGACCGCCCTCGATGCGGCCGGGCCGGGTGTGAAGGGATACCGGGACTTCCGCGACGTCTTGGCGCGCACGGACATCGACATCGTCCACATCGCCACGCCGCCCCACTGGCATGGCCTGATCGCCGTAGCCGCCGCCGAGGCGGGCAAGGACATCTGGTGCGAGAAGCCCATGACCCGGACGATCGGCGAGGGCCGGAAGGTCGTGGAGGCCGTCCAGCGCAATGGCCGCATCTTCCGGATCAACACCTGGTTCCGGTTCAGCGACCGGTTCTACGGATTCGGCTCGACCGTCAAGCCCATAAAGAAGATCGTCCAAAATCGGCTCCTCGGCTGGCCGCTCAAGGCGACGGTCAGCGGTGTCACGGGCTTTGACTGGAAATTCTACTGGAGCGGGAAGACCCACCTCCCACCCCAGACCGTGCCCCGGGAGCTGGATTACGATTTCTGGCTCGGGCCGGCGCCCTTCAAGCCCTACCATCCGCACCGCGTCCACCAGACCTTCCGCGGCTACTGGGACTACGACGGCGGAGGGCTGGGCGACATGGGCATGCACTACCTGGACCCCGTCCAGTACCTCCTGGAGAAGGATTCGACGAGCCCGGTCGAGATCGTCGCCGACTCCCCGCAGCAGCACCCCGACGCCTGCGGAAGCTGGAGGCGCATCAGCCTGAAATACTCGGACGGTTGCGAGATCGTCCTCGACGGCGAGAACCGCGATGTCGAAGCGCCGTTCCTCGAAGGGCCGGCCGGCAAGCTCTATCGGGGGTTCCGGTCCGACATCCCCGACATCCGGGAGAAGGCGGCCGCGCTGTCCGACCCCGAGCCGCAGGTCACCGATTTCGCCGAGGCGGTCCGGACGCGGACGAGGTTCGCCCTCAATGAGGAGAACGCTCACCGGTCCTGCACCATCGTCAACCTGGCCAAGATCGCGGTCCGGCTGGGCCGGCCGCTCCGTTTCGATCCGGAGGCCCAGCGTTTCCTCGGCGACGAGGAAGCCAATCGACTCATCGACGAGCCGATGCGCGCCCCCTGGCGGATGTGAGGAGGAGACGGACATGAGCGCGCAACTCCGAAGTCGTCGGGCCCCCCGCATCGCCGTCCTGGCCCTGGTTCTCGGCTTCATCGGTCTCCTGCCCACGACGGCCGGACAACAGGATCCGGCCGGGCTCGCGGCCAAGGTCGCGGTTGTCCTCTTGAAGTTCCCCGCCGAAAGCGCCGCCGGGCGCGACGCGGCGGCCGCCGAACTCCTCGCCCTCGGCCCCGAAGGCCTCCAGAGCGTCTGCCGGCGGCTGGCCGCTCCGGGCGAAGACGACGACAGCCTCGCCCGCTTCGCCCTGGATGCGGCCGCGGTCTACGCGGCCCGTCCGGACGCCGAAAGCGAGCGCCTGATGTTCTCCCGGGAAATCCTCAAGGTCCTCGCATTGCCGCGGGAGACCGAGGTCAAAGCGTTCCTCCTCGGCGAGCTCCAGCTGGCCGGGAAAGGAGAAGTCGTCCGTCCCGTCGGCGCGCTTCTCACGGACGCCCGGCTGGCCGGACCGGCCGCCCGCGTCCTCGCCGCGGTCCGAAATCCGGAGGCCGAACGCGCCCTGATCCAGGCGCTCGGGTCGGTGCCCAAGGGTGCGGCCCTGTCGGTCGTCCAGGCGCTCGGCGACATGCGGAGTGTTGCGGCCGTGAAATCCCTCCTGACTCTTGCTTCGGGGAGGGATGCGGACCTGAGCCGGGCCGCGGTCATTGCCTTGGCCAATATCGGCGATCCGGCCGCGCAGGCCGTCCTCGAAAAATCGATCGTGACCGCCTCGTCGTTCGAGAGGGCGCGCGGCGCGTCCCTCTATCTCCTTTTCGCCCGCCGGCTCTCCGAGTCCGGGAAAGGGGAGATGGCCGCGCGGATCTGCCGGGATTTCATCGCGAACTATTCCTTGCCCGGGGAGAGCCAGGTCCGCGCCGCCGCGCTGGACCTGCTCGCGGGAATCCAGGGCCCGTCCGTCCTGGACGTCCTTCTCGAAGCGGCGGAATCCGCGGACCCGGCCTTCCGCAAGAAGGCGCTCGATCTGACAATGGCGATCCCGGGCGAATCGGTGACGTCCCGCCTGATGGAAAAGGCCGCCCAATCGGGGTCCGACATTCAGGCGGACATCATCGCCCTCCTCGGGCGCCGGGGCGACAAATCGGCGCTTCCCGCCGTGCGGGAACGGCTGAAGAGCGAGGACAAGGCCGTCCGGCTGGCCGCGGTTTCGGCGGCCGCCCGACTGGGCGGGGCCGGTATCCTCGATGAGCTCTGGCCGTTGATGGCGACCGACGACGAGGACCAGGCCCGCGCCGTTCGCGATGCGCTGTCGGGCTTCCCCACGGAGCAGGTCGTGCCGCGCGCGGCGGCAATGCTTTCCGAAGCGCCGCCGGCCGCCCGGGCGGCGCTCATCGAGCTCCTCGCGGAACGGCGGGCCCGCGCCCATTCGGGCCTCGTTCTGGCCCAAGCCGGGAGCGAGAACGAGATTGTCCGTAAAGCCGCGCTCGCGGCCCTCGAAACCCTGGCCCGGGGCGAGGACGTCCCGCGGATCATCGAACTCGTTTTATCTTCGTCCGCGGCGCCGGAGACGACACTCCTCCAGAACGCTCTGGTCGCGGCCGCGAAAGATTTTCCCGACCCGGAACGTCGGGCGGACACCGTGCTGGCCGCTCTCGAAAAGGCGCCGGTGGCGAAGTGGGGCGACCTCATCCGGCCTCTCGCTCGGATCGGCGGGGCGAAAGCCCTGGCGTTTGTCGCGGCGGCGCTCGCCGATCCCGATCCGCCAGTGCGCGCCGCAGCCCTCTACGCCTTGTCGAACTGGGCCGACGCCTCCGCCCTCGACGAGCTGTTCAAGGCGGCCCGCTCTGCCCCCGACCGCCGGACCCGATACATGGCTCTCCAGGGAATCGCCCGCCTCGCGGGCGGGACGGGACTGAACGATGAGCAAAAGTTGGCGGCCTTGAAGTCCGCGCTCGAAATCACCGCCGAAAACGATGAGAAAAACGTCGTCGTGGGGGCTTTCGGCGGAGTCCGGAGCCCGGAATCCCTGAGGCTCTTGGCCGGCTTCATCGACGCGCCCGTAACCCAGCTCCGGGCGGCTCAGGCGGTCCTCCGGGCGGTGCTTCCCTCGCCCGGCGTAGCCGGGATGACCGGATTCGAGACGGCTCGGATCCTGAAAAAGGCGCTTCTCGTCATCGACAACGATTACGATCGGGACCAGGCCGAGGCCTATGCCCGGAAGCTCCTTTTCCAGGAAGGATTCTCGTTCCTGTTCAACAGCAAGGATCTCTCCGGCTGGAAAGGCCTGGTGGCCGATCCGCCCCAGCGGGCCAAGATGGCGCCCGCGGTCCTGAAGAAGGCCCAGGCCGAGGCCGACGCCCTGATGCGCGCCCACTGGAAGGTGGTCGAGGGCGGGCTTGTCTTCGACGGCAAGGGCCACAGCCTTTGCACGGCCCGGGACTACGGCGATTTCGAGATGTTCGTCGACTGGAAGATCGAGCCGAAAGGGGATAGCGGCATCTATCTGCGCGGCTCGCCCCAGGTCCAGATCTGGGACCTGACCCAGAGCCCCGACGGCTCGGGCGGGCTCTACAACAACAAGATCAATCCCTCAAAGCCCTTCGTCCGCACGGACCGGCCGGTCGGGGAGTGGAACACGTTCTACATCCGGATGGTCGGCGACCGGGTGACGGTCGAGCTCAACGGAGTCGTGGTGACGGACAACGTCGTCATGGAGAACTACTGGGAGCGGGACAAGCCTATCTATCCCACCGGCCAGATCGAGCTCCAGGCCCACAGCACGCCGCTTTATTTCCGGAATATATATATGAGGGAGATCGGACGCTAACACCGTCTGGTTTTTTTTAGGGGGGGGGGGGATATGAAATTCCATTTAGTGAGTCCTTGCCGAACGGCCGTTATCATACTCCTTTTTTGCGCATCTGCTTTGATGCCTGGCCTGGCGTTTCCCATGGGCCAATCCGCGAAAAATCTCGATCACTTCAGTACTATATGGCAAAAAATCGCAACCACTGGAAATGTTCGAGTGATTATTCGAATGGACGTTCCCCAGGTCCAACAATTAACTGCCGCGTCAACCCTCTTTGACGGAATCGATATTACTTCGGCCATCGGAGTCGCAAGGATTCAGGCAGATACGGCGCTTCGAAATGCGATCGAAAATACCACAGTTCGCGTGTTGGCGGAATTGCAGGGGACCGACTTCAATGTTATAGCGCGCTATCAGAGCATGCCGTTCCTGGCGCTCGCCGTTACGCCCAAGTCCCTCTCGGTTCTGCAGAATTGCCCCTTGGTCCTGGATATCGAAGAAGATATCCCTATCAAGCTGATCGACCCTGATGCGCCGGGAGCGGATTCCAATAAAGCCAAAACGCTCTCGCCTACGGAATCATTGGATCTGCCGTTGCTGGACGGATCCGTCCCCTTGATCGGAGCGAAGAAAGCCTGGGCCAACGGATACACCGGTGCCGGCTGGTATGTTGCGGTCTTGGATACCGGCATCCGTAAAACCCACCAATTTTTTTCGGGGAAAACTATCGTCGAGGCTTGTTTTTCGAGCGGATATAGTACGGGCGGGGATTGCCCGAACGGAAAGTCGACCATGGCCGGCAGCGGAGCTGCTGCTCATTTTCCCAGCAACTATTCGGACTTTGATCATGGGACCCACGTGTCTGGAATCGCGACGGGCAATTATGGCACCTTGGCGGGAGTCGCTAAAAACGCCAATATCATCGCCGTCCAAGTTTTTTCGAAATTCCCTACAAGTCAATGCGGCAGCTCGCCGTGCGTTATGAGCTGGACTTCAGACATACTCGGGGGTCTGAATTATATCTACACGCTTCGGGGAGCTTACGCGATTGCTTCGGTGAATATGAGCATCGGCGGAGGAAAATATTCTTCTCCTTGCGACAGCGATTTCCTTAAAGCTGCGATTGACAATCTTCGTGCGGTCGGGATCGCGACTGCTATCGCGTCCGGCAATGATGCTTATTGCGGTTCGATTTCCGCTCCGGGTTGCATTTCCACCGCCGTGGCTGTCGGCGCAAGCACGGATTCCGACAAGGAGTCGTATTTCAACAACTGGGACGAAAGCATGCAAGCGCTGTTTGCTCCCGGATCTTCGATTTATTCATCGACGGGAGTTTCCGACAGCAGCTATGCGTCCTGGAACGGGACATCGATGGCTACTCCTCATGTGGCTGGAGCTTGGGCGGTTCTGAAATCGATGATTCCTTCGGGATCGGTTGCCAATTTCCTGAACGCCTTGAAATCTACGGGCGTACCGATCACGAGCGTCTGCGACGGGTACCGGCAGGCCATCCCGCGGATTCAGATTGATCGGGCGGTCGCGGCCCTATCCAATTATTCTTTGACGGTCCAATCATCCGCTTACGGGACCACGGACCCCACCCCGGACATCTATTACTTCATATCCGGAGCCCCATTCCAGATCAACGCCGTCCCGAACACCTATGCCGTATTCATGAATTGGAGCGGGGGGGCGTCGGGAAGCGCGAATCCCCTCCCCATCACCATGACCGGCAGCAAAACGGTCATGGCCAATTTCCGCTACATCTATGCGCCGAGCGTCTCGGGGCGGAAAGTCTTGAACCGGACGTTCTCCCAGGCGGAATATATCGATATCCTGTCCTGGCAAGCCCACCCATCCAACGAGGGATTGGACATCGCCAAATATCGGATCTACCAGGTCAGCGGGACGACCCGGACGCTTCTGGCCGAAGTCAACTCAGACCAGACCGAGTACCAGCGCCGTAAGGCGGGCTCCTCGAACCTTCAATACGAGATCGCGGCGGTCACAGGCAGCGGCCGCGAGGGCGAACCAGCCGCAATCACGGTCCAATGAAAGGAGCTAACATGAGAAAACTGATAACGGCACTCCTCGTGATGGGAATGGCCATGGCCACGTCTTACGCCCAGCAGCCCGATATGCCGGCAGGCAATTCCGTTCCCTTTTCCATGGTGGTCGGCCGGGCGGGCTATTTCCTCGCTTCGGATTCGGCCTATAAAAACATCTACGGTAACGGACTTGTCTATGGGCTCGAGCTGCGGATCGGGAAAAAGAAGCTCGTCGGCTGGCTCGAGGGCAGCTTCCGGTCGCGGACGGGAAAGTCCTCATTCACTCAGGAGGAGACCAAGGTCAGCATCATAGGAGTTGAAGGGGGCGCTCTTTTCCGGATCCTGACCGGTTCCTTCTCGCCTTACTTGGGCGCCGGCATGGGTTATTATTTCTTCAAGGAAAGCAACACGTTCATCGGTGAAGCTTCCAAGAACGGCATCGGGTTTTGTGTCCTGGGCGGCGCCAGCTATTCCGTTTCCTCGTGGCTCGTCCTGGACGGCCGCATCAAATACAGCAGCTGCAGCATGAAGCCGGCTGATTTCGACATCAACATCGGGGGAATAACCATCGGCTTGGGAATAGGAGTGCGCCTTTAAAGCATAACCGCACGAAAAAAAGTCGAATTCTTTTCCCATTTTTCTATTTGACGACGTTGGAAACGTGGTTGACTCCCGTCTCGATTCATATATATATTACTTCCATCCGCCATCGCCCAAACATCTTCGCTTTTAAAGAGGAGGCCTCATGACCGATCCGAAAAAATCCGATAAGCCCGGCGCGCCCCTGACCCGCCGCGCCTTCCTGGGAACGACCGCCACGGCCGCGGGGGCCGCCGCGGGCATGCTGATCATCCCCCGCCGGGTGCTCGGCGGGACCGGCTACACCGCGCCGAGCGACACGCTCAACATCGGTTGCGTGGGCGTCGGCGGCAAAGGCACGTCCGACATCTGGGCCGCGAGCACGGAGAACATCGTCGCCCTGTGCGATGTCGACGACACCCAAATGGCCGGATTCATGACGAACAAGGACAATAAGCCGGAATACCAGCCGAAATACGACAAGGCCGTGAAGTACCGTGATTTCCGCCAGATGCTCGACAAGGAAAAGAGCCTGGACGCGATCACGGTCAGCACGCCCGACCACACCCACGCCGTCATCGCCATGACGGCCATGAAGATGGGCAAGCACGTCTTCGTCCAGAAGCCGCTGACCCACACGATCAAGGAGGCCCGGCTCCTGGCCGAGGAGGCTAAGAAGCGGAACCTCGTGACCCAGATGGGCAACCAGGGCCATTCGAAGGAGGGCGCGCGCCTGATCTGCGAGTGGATCTGGGACGGGGCGATCGGCGACGTCCGCGAAGCGCACGTCTGGACCAACCGGCCGATCTGGCCCCAGGGCATCGACGCCCCCAAGGAGATCCCCTCGGTCCCGCCGACCCTCGACTGGGACACGTGGCTCGGCCCCGCGCCTTGGCGCCCGTATCACCCGGCCTACCTGCCCTTCAACTGGCGCGGCTGGTGGGACTACGGCACCGGCGCGGTGGGCGACATGGGCGCCCACCTCGTCGACCAGATCTACTGGGCCCTGAAGCTCGGCCATGCCGAAACCGTCCAGGCCAGCTCCTCGAAGTACACCAAGGATTCCTATCCCGTCGCCGAAATAATCACCTATACCTTCCCAGCCCGGGGGAAAATGCCCCCGGCGAAGATGGTCTGGTACGACGGCGGCCTGATGCCGCCGCGGCCGGCGGGGCTCGAAAGCGGGCGGCTGATGGGCGACGACGGCGGCGGCTGCCTGTTCGTCGGCGCCAAGGGCATGATCATGTGCAGCACCTACGGCGAGAACCCGCGGATCATCCCCGAAAAGATGATGCAGGACTACAAGCGCCCCGAAAAGACCATCCCGCGCTCCCCCGGCATCATGGAGGAATGGATCGCGGCCATCAAGACCGGGAAAAAATCCACGACGGACTTCTCCTACTCCGGGCCGTTGTCCGAAACCATGCTCCTCGGAAACGTCGCCCTCCGGATGAAGGACGCCAAGACCGTCCTCCAATGGGACAGCGAGAAGATGGAAGTCACCAACCTGCCGGAAGCCAACACGTGGATCCACAAGGAATACCGGCAGGGCTGGTCGCTGTAAGAGCCGCGGCCATGATACCGAAAGCTGCCGCGGTGGCGGCCGTCATGTTCTTCGCCGCTCTCGGTCTCGTAGTGTCGCAATCAATCCCCAAGATCGACTGGCCCGTCCACGATCCGTTGCGGCCCCTTCCGCCGGTGGTCGATCCGGGCCCGGCCGGCCCGCCGGCGCCCGCGCCTGCGGACGCCGTGGTCCTCTTCGACGGGAAAAGCTTCGCCGGGTGGGAGGACGCGAAGGGCGCCCCGGCGAAATGGAAAGTCGAGAACGGCTATATGGAGATCGCGGCCAAGGCCGGGTCCGTCCAGACCAAAAAGGGCTTCGGCGACTGCCAGCTCCACGTCGAATGGGCGTCGCCGGCCGAAGTGAAGGGCGACGATCAGGGCCGGGGCAACAGCGGCGTCTTCCTCATGAACATCTACGAGGTCCAGGTCCTCGACAGCTACAACAACAAGACCTATGCCGACGGGGCCGCGGCCTCGATCTACGGCCAGTACCCGCCTCTCGTCAACGCCTGCCGGAAGCCGGGCGAATGGCAGACCTACGACATCGTCTTCCACCGCCCCCGGTTCGACAAGGACGGAGCGCTTCTCGCGCCGGCGCGGATGACCGTGTTCCACAACGGGATCCTCGTCCACGACAACGACGTCCTGACCGGGCCGACGGCCCACAAGGCGCGGCCGCCCTACAAGATGCATGCCGACAAGCTGCCCATCGGCCTCCAGGACCACGGCAATCCGGTCCGCTATCGGAACATCTGGGTCCGGGAGCTGTCATGAGAATCGGGGTGGCCCGCCGGAATTGGGGTGGAGCGGCCAGAGCGGCCGCCCTGCTCCTCCTCGCGGCCTTCGTCACGGGATTCGGCCCCGCGGGAGCGGAGGGGCAGGCGCCGGCGAAGAAGAAGAAAGCGCTGGTCGTCTGGGGCGGTTGGGAAGGCCATGAGCCCAAGCTGTGCGTCGACATCTTCGCCCCCTGGCTCGTCGAGCAAGGCTTCGACGTCGAGATCTCGAACACCCTGGACGCCTACAACGACGGGGAGAAGCTTAAAGCTCTTGACCTCATCGTCCAGGTGTTCACCCAGGGCGCCATCAAGCCCGAGCAGGAGCGGAACCTGGAAGCCGCGATCAAAAGCGGGGTCGGTCTGGCCGGCTGGCACGGCGGTCTGGCCGATTCGTTCCGGAGCAGCACCGAATACGAGTTCATGATCGGCGGCGCCTGGGCCGCTCATCCGGGCGGGGTCATCGACTACGAGGTCAACGTCACGAATCCCAACGATCCGATCACCAAAGGGTTGAGCGATTTCAAGATGCACAGCGAGCAGTACTTCATGCTGGTCGATCCCGGCAACGATGTCCTGGCCACGACGACGTTCTCGGGCCAGTACGCGCCTTGGACCAAGGGCATTGTCATGCCCGTCGTCTGGAAGAAGCTCTACGGCCAGGGGCGGGTCTTCTACACCTCGCTCGGCCACGTGGCCAAGGACTTCGACGTGCCCCAGGCCCGGGAGATCGTCAAACGCGGCCTGCTCTGGGCTGCCCGGGTCGGCGGGAGCGATCCGGCGGTCGTTCCTGTTTACAAGAAGTAAACATAACAAGCGAAACCGGAGACGCCATCGCCATCGCCGGCGAGGAAATCGGGGGGCGCGCAGGGTCCTGTCGGCGGCTCAGTCGGCCAGGCCGTCGACTTTTTCGCCCTTGACGTTCTTCACCCCGCCGGCCGGCAGCGGCCGGTGGATCTCAGGCGCGGTCACGATGGTCTTGACGGCGGCCGCCGTCCCGGCGATCCCGAGCTGGCCGAACAGGAAGGCGAACATCTTCTCGAGGCTCGCCCCGATCGCGGCCCGGGCGTCCGGCGGCAACGTCCAGAACCGTTTCTTGAAGGGGCCGACCGCCTTTTTACGCGTCTTGTAGAAGAACTGGGCATCGGTATCTTTGGGCTTCCGCTCGTCGGCCGCGTTCGTCTTGAGCCACTCGTACATCTCGCGCCGCAGGGCCTCCGGCACGGCCTCGTGCTCGATTATCAGCGACTGGAAGGCGGTCGCCAGATGGACCTCGCACGTCCCGGCTTCGACGAACTTGTGGAAGGCGGACTCGGGCAGCGTGCTCGCCCCGTGCTGGACGGCGCCGCCCATGCCGTATTCCCGGCGGGCCTTTTCGCTCAGGGCTTTGAGGACCTCGAAATCGATGGCCACCTGGGCGAGCGAGCCGTCGGGCAGGACGACCCCGCCGTGGCTCGTCCCCGTCTGGATGCTGATCTTGGCGATCCCGGCCGCCCCGCCGATCCGGGCGTTATAGCCCCGCATGAAGGCGTCCAGGTCCTCCCGGGTGCTGTTTTTCTGCCCCACCTCGCCGATCTCCCCGCCGACCGAGATCGTGACGCCCGCCGGTTCATGGCTCCGGATGAACGCCGTAAAATCGGCGCATAGCTCGTAGTTCAGCTTCTGCTGGGCGTCGAGCGTGGGCTGGGCGATGTCCACGAGGGTCGAGGTGTCGATGTCGACGTTGTAAAACCCGGCCGCGACGGCTTCGAGGATCAGATCGCGGATGGCCTGGAGCTCGGCCTCGGGCGCCGCGGCGTATTTCTTGCCCGACGCCTGGAAATGGTCGCCCTGGATGAAAACCGGGCCGCGATGGCCTTCCCGGATCGCGGCGGCCAGGACCGCGGTCACGTACTCGGCCGGCCGCTGGTCGGTGTAGCCGATCTCGCTCCGGGCGATCTCGAAGATCAGCGCCCCGGCGTCGATCTTGCGGGCGGCGCGGAAGACGGCGCGCGCCGAATCGTAGGCCAGCATCCGGAGGTTCATGGCCGGGACGGTGAAACGGCCCGGGACCTTGCCCCGGCCCATCGCCTTGTAAAAGGAGTGGATCGAGGCGGGCCGGATGCCCAGCGCCTGGGCCGTCTCCCAGATCACCCAGCGGGCCGCGGCTTTGGATTCGGCCTCGCCGAAGACGGCCTCGAAGATCAACCCGTCCATGTGTCCGGGGAGGCGCGTTTCGTCGAGGACGACGATCCGGTCGCCTTTCCGGACGATCGCCTCCTTCAAGCCGTCGAGGATTTTATCGAGAGTGTCGTTGGCCATGGTGATTTGCTCCTTGGAATGGATTTCCGGTCATCAGGTCCCCGCGTCGAGGCGCCGGATCTTCCGCACCCGCCACAGCTCCTTCCATACGGCCAGGGACTGTCGGGAAGGGTGCAGGCGCGTGTCGAGGTCGCAGCTCCAGTGGATGGGGAACTCCTCGACCCGCAGGCCGCGCCGTTTCGCCTTTATAAGGAGCTCGATCTCGAACGCGAAACCCGGCGTCTCGAGCTCGGCGAAGAGCTCCCGGGCGAGGTCGCCCCGGTAGAGCTTGAAGCCGCATTGCGAATCGCCGATTTCTTTCGGCAGGCCGGTGATGAGGCGCGCGCCCAGACGGAAAAGGCGGGATATGATCCGCCGGGACAGAGGCCGGTTGCGGCAGATGACGGACTCTCGGTGGGTCCGAGAGGCGATGGCGATGTCGAGCTCCCCGGCGCGGATGCGGGCGTAGGCCGGCAGGGCGTCCTCATAAGGGATGCATGTTCCGCTGTCGGCGTAGAGGACGACGTCGCCCGTGGTCGCGCGGACTCCGGCTTTGACCGCCGCCCCCTTCCCGGCGTTCAGGTCGAGGCGGATGACTCGGCGCCGGACGGCTTCGGGGACCATGGCCGTCAGGGCGCTATGGAACGTGCGGTCGGAGCTGCCGTCGTCGACGATGATGACTTCGCCCTTCAGGCCGGCCTCGCCTAAGAAGAAAGCCGCGGTCGTGATGTCGGGGGCGATCTTCTTCTCCTCGTTCAGGGCCGGAATGACGATCGAGAGATCCATCAGCGCCTCCGCTCGTTCAGGAACCGCGCCCAGGCTTCGTTCCGGATGAAGAGGGCCAGGAGGACGTCCGGCCGCAGGCCATAGAATTCCTCGTGGTACCGTTCCGCGATCAGAGGCCGGATCCGCGCGGCCTGTTCTTCCGAGGCGATGACGACATCCGCGCCGTCGAATCCGCCCGCGGCGGCTGCGTCCTGCCAGTAGCCCACGTTGGCGTAGCGGCGGAGCGACCAGGGGAGGGGCCAGGTTTCGTAGGGGCCGCACACGACCTTGATCAGGGATTTTTCCCGATCGGGGAGGACGGTGGCGATGTCGTTCACGCGCTTCACGAGCTTCAGGTAATCGGGGCTCGTCTGGGCGTAGACGTAGGGATTGCGCGGGTCGGCGGAATATCGGAAATTCGCCTGGCCGCTCTGCCAGGCGAGGTGGAGGAGGCCCGCGCCGAGCAGCAACCCGGCGAAGATTTTCAGCGGTAGCTTCCGGAGCGACCGGAAGAGAAAATCCGTCCCAAGGCCGGCCAGAACGACGAATCCGAGATAGAAAGGCAGCACATTCCAGGGCGTTTTGTAAGTCAGGAGGGAGAATGCCGCCGCCGCGAAGAGCGAAGCCAGCGCCGCCGCGACGGGGAACTCCTCCCGTTTCCGGATCGCGGCGATGAGCCCGAGGCAGGCGAGAGCCAGGACGAGCGATTCGCTCCAAACGAGGCCGCCGTTCCGCGAATAGGTCAGCAGGCCGAGGTAATATCCGGCCGGATGGGCATGGAAGCCCGGGTCGCCGCTTTTCAGGAGGTAGTTCCGAAACGCGAGGACGGAATCGAGGATCCCCTGTGGATGGCTGAAAAAAGACGAGAACAGGACGGCTGCGGTGAGGGAGGCCAGGCCAAGACCCAGAGCGAGGTCGCGGAGCGGCCGGGCCTTGCGATCGGCGGGGGACGTACCGGCCCGCTTCTTGATCAGACCCCGCGCTATCAGCACGGCCGCGCCGACGGCGGCGAAGATAATGACCGAAGTCTCCTTGGTGGCGAACATCAGGCCCGCCGCGACGCCGGCCGCCGCGGCCCGGGCTCCCGTCGGCCGCTCCCGATATTTCCAGAGGGCCAGCACGAAGGCGGCGATGAAGAAGACGAAGATCGTCTCCTGGATGTAGAACCGGCTGTAATACGTGAACGCCGGTGAGAGCGCGGCCAGCAGGCCCGCGGCCAGGGCGGCCGTCCGTCCGATGGCGCCGGCGAAGAGGAGCAGCAGGACGACGGTCCCCGCCCCGAAGAGGGCCGGCAGCAGGCGGAGCATCGCCTCGTCGAGGGAGGCCGTGGTCGTCCGTCCGAGGACCTTAGCCAGAACCCAGGTCAGATAATACAGCGACGGGCCGTGGTGGTCCGCCGGGTCATAGCGGTACTCGCCTGTTTCGAGGAGCCGGCCGAATTTCATCGCCTGGTTGGCCTCGTCGTGGTGCATGGGCCGGAGGCCCAGGCCGGGCAGCCGGAAGAGGAGGGCGCCCAGGACGACGAGTGGGACGAGCCCGCGAAAGGCCGCTTTGCTCATTTGGCCGGCGCGCCGTAGACCTCCACTTCGACGTAGTGGTTCATGTCGTTCGAGGTGTTGCCGCCGCTGGTAAGTCGGATGTAGCGGGCTTTGATCCCCTTGGAGTCGAAGAGCCTGCCCTCGTTGGTTTCGATGTATTCCTTGTCCTTGCCGAGGCCGAGGCCGGCGGTGTTGTCGTGGTCGTTGTTGAAGACCGTCGTCACGCCGGTGACGAAATCCTTGTCGTCGGAGACCTGGACGACGATGTCGCGGTAGACGCGCGCCTGGGCATGGTAATGCCAGACGAGGATGGCGGCCAGGGAGAACTCATTCTGGAGGTCGATCTGGACCCACTGTTTGCCGGGCCCGAGCTCGACGAAATAGCCGTCCTCGCCCGACTTCTCGCCGTCGGTGATGAACTTCAGCTCGCCGATCACGGGCTGCATGTCGCTCGAGCTCACAGGCTTCCCGGCCGACAGAAGCTTCGTCCCCTTCGGGACGAAGAACGGCCCGCGGGGCTTGCCCGTGACAGCCTCGAGGTTCAGGGTGCGGATGTTGCGGGGCGTGCCGATGAACATCGGCTTGGGGAGCTGGAGCTTCAGCGCCTCCTTATTGAGGTCCTGGGATTGCGAATGCGCGGGGACGCTCGCGACCGCCAGGATCAGAATCTGGAGCGCGACGGCGCAGAACAAAACTCTCTTGACCATGACAAACTCCTTCAGTGTTGGGTTGCCGATCAGCCATGGAGCCCCTCTAATATATCGATTGCCCGGCGTTCTGACAAGGGGGAGAGGGGGGCGGCGGGCCGAACGTCCGGCCGTCGCCGTAGGCCTTGATGATGAGGGCCCAGACGTCGGGATGGCGGCGGCAGTAATCCTCGACGGCGACGGTGTCCATCACCATGAACGCCGTGGAAAGCGCGTCCGCCGCCGCGGCTGACACATGCAGGGCCCAGGCGGCGAGATGCCCGGCCGCCGGCGCTCCCGTGCGCGGGTCGAGGATGTGCCGGCCCTTGACTTCGGTTCCCGAGCCGCTGAGCGCCCGGCCGTCCGTCAGGAGGATTTCGCGCGGCGCGCCTTCGCAGGGCCAGCCGCCTCCCACGCCCACGGGCCAGCCGGCAGGCGATGCGCAGCGTTCGCCCGTCGGGAGCGCCGCATCGGGCGCACCCGACGGAGATCCGATCCCGATGGCCGTGCTCGTCCCGCCGTGAACGAGGGCGTCGGAGATGCTCCATTCTTTGAGGACTTCGAGAGCCCGGTCGAGGGCATAGCCCTTTCCGATCGCGCCGAGGTCGAGGTCCAGGGGGCGGAGGATCTTGTCGCCCGCATCCAGAACCCTGGCCTCGAACCCCGCGGCCGTCCGGTGGAGCTCGAGAGGCGAGGCGGCGCCCGAGGAGCGCTTCCAATTGACGTCGAAGGCGCCGTTCGTTTCGCCGCGGATGGATTCGGCGAGGGTGAGGCATTCGAACGTTTCGAGGCCGATCGGCAAGCGTTCTCCGGGGCCGAGCCGGCTGAGCCGGCCGATCTCGCTCGCGGGGTCGAAGCGGCTGAACTGCCCCTCGAGCCGGTCGATTTCGCGGAAGGCTGCCCGCGCGGCCTGGCCGGCGTAGGATTCGTCCTCGCCGGCGACGAAGATCTCGAAATACGTCCCCATCGCCTGGTGCGAGAACCGGCGGACGGAGGGGAGCGTCATGCTTTCGGGGATGGAACGAACGTGATGTCGACGAACACGATCGCGGTCAGGACGAGGCCCAGGGCCGCGTAGCGATGGACGCCGATGAACGCGCGCTGGGCGTCGAAGACGAACAGCGGCAGCATGGACCCGAGGGCGGTCGCGATCAGGACGAAACCGAAGAAGGCCAGGACCCAAAAGAGGATCTTCCGCAGGAGCGATTTGGACAGGTTCGTGAAGAGGGGGTAGGCGAAGTCCTCAAAGACTTCGGATTCGCCTTTGTCCGGCACATAAGCCCGGCCGCGCCACAGCAGGAGGGCGGCCAGGGTCAGGGCGAACAGCCCGCCGAAGCCCATGTGACCGAGCAGGGGAAGGCCCGACATGCCCCGAGGGATGAAAATCGCATAAAAGAGTCCGCTCGCGGCCAGATAGACGAGGCTCAGACCGAATCCGGCGAAGATCCATTTCGTCCAGCTGGGATAGTGGGTCTCGGCCCAATCTGACAGCACGGCCCACGCTTTCCGGCAAGTCGTCTTCGTAAAAGCCGATTTCGTCCGGCTGCCGAGCCACTTGCCGTAACCGGCCCCCGGCGCCGCCTCCGGGTTTTTTCCCGCCCGCGCGTTCGCCGCCGCGAACCGGAGCCGCGTCTGCCGGACGAGGACGCCCGCGAGCGCGAGAACGGTGATGACGATGAACAGCATGGCGGCCTAACTCCTCTTCTCGATCAAGCCGGCGAACCGGCCGAGGGCGACGAGGCCGACGATCAGCAGAAGCGCGCCGATGAGGGCGGCGCAGATTCCGAGGAACCATTTGAACGCGGGGCGCGCGGTGAACGACAGACCGAAGAGGAACTGGTAGGGTTTCACCAAGCCCATGTACGACGAAGCCGCCCGGATCGTGACCGTCTCGGTCTTGAGCGGCCCCGCGCCCCGGACGCGGCCGAAGAAGAAGTCCGATCCCGCGCTGTGGCAGTCGGTGCAGCCGTTGACCCCCAGGGCTTGGCGCGCCGGCCGGACCTGGTGGGCCAGCGGCCAGGCGACGGGCGCCGCCGCGTCGCCGGTTTCCGACGCAAGTGCGCCTTTCGCGTTGATGCGGAAGAGCACCCCGCCCGAGACGTAGACGTGGTCGGCCGGGCCGAGGGCTTTCAGAACCTCGGCGACTTGCGCCTCCGTGAGAGTCCGGTCCGTGCCGGTCAGGGCGGCGATCGCCCGGGCTTCGGCTTCGGGGACGAAGGGCAGGAGTCGGCCGTCCTTGAGCCAGCCGAAGAGCGGCCGGCCGGCGGCGGGATCCTTCTTTTCCGATTTGTCGAGGGCCCCGTCGATCAGCTGGTAGAGATAATCCCGATAGGCGAGCGCCGCTCTTTCGGGCGCTCCCTCGGCCGTGTTCAGGGCTTCGAGAATTTTCTGGATGCGCGCCTCGGGATCGGCGGACGTCTCGGCATTCGCCGGATCGAAGGCGGGGACGAGGGGCATGAACTTGCCGTCCTTCCTGACCGCCCAGGCCGTCCGTCCGTCCGGATTCTCGCCGTCGAAGGGCGAGACCGCGAGACCGCCGTCCACGTTCATTTCGTAGGCCGAGGTGCCCATCACGAGCACGGGCGTTCCGTCGAGGTCCGCGACGTTGAAGAGCGCCGATAGGACCCGCGTTGCGGCCTTCTCCGGGAACAGGATGTCGCCCGCCGCGGCGAGGACCTTGTCGGGCGGGAGAGGCGCGATCCGGCCCTCCTTGACCTCGCCCCAGAAGGCGGGCCACATCAGGCGGTTCGGGACGAGCTTTTTGTTCTTGTCCCGGATGTAGACGGGCTCTTGGATCGCGGGCAGGGCCGTGGCCCAGTTGGCCACGCCGAAGACGCCGAGGCGGTTCGCCCGCGAGGTCCGGATCCGGGTCGCGTCCTTGGACGGCATCGGTCCCGAATGGCAGACCGTGCAGGCCAGCCGGTCGAAGTGGACCGCGGGAAAGCCCTTGTGCAGGGGGTAGGGCGCGCCGAGCCGGCCCGGCGCGATCTTCTCGCCCGTGCTCGAGACGTCGCCCAGGTGGCAGGCCTTGCAGGTGAAGTCCTCCGAGGGGAGGGCGGGGTTGTCCTGGGCCTCGCCTTCGTAGCCGCGGACCATGGCGTGCGTCACGTCATGGCGGTGGCAGCTCACGCACTTGATCCCGGCCGCGGTATGGACGTCCTCCTCGAAGTCGAACTTGCGCAGGCGCTCGGGCGCGGTCGAGTGGCAGGCCAGGCACCGGGCGTCGTCCGGTTTGTAGGCGAGGTCGAGGAAGGCGCGGTGCTTGGAGTCGAACAGCGTCCGGTCGTATTTCACCGACGGCGCCACGGCCCATTCGCTGTCGTCGGGGTTCGGGCCGTCGAAGATGTCCCAGGTCGGCCGGAGCCGGGAAGAGATTCCTCCGACCTCGCCCAGGCCGGCCGCGGCGGTCGCCGCCCAGCGGAAGTTCTGGCGGAGGACCTGCTTGGCCCATTCGCTGGGGTTCTGCCGCCGCATGGCGTTGTGGCAGCCGAGGCAGTTGATCTCGAGCTTGCCCGAAACGCTCCAGCGCGATTCGGGGGTCACGTCCTTGTCGCCGGGTTCGCCGGCCCCTCCGCCGGGCATGTGGCGGCCGAAGAGGAGGGTGAGGTCCCAGTCCGAAAGGCCGAGCCGGGCCGGGTCCCAGACGCCCTTCCAGGGATGCGTGGACAGCGGGATCTGCGTGCCCGTGCGCTCGTCCACCCAGATCCAGGGCTCGCCCGGCCGGGCGGCCGCGGCCGGCGAGTTCGCGGCGAAATGCAGACCCTGCTGGATAACACTGTAGTCGTGGCAGGGCGTGCAGGTATAGCGCGCCGAAAACGGCAGCGGATTCGACTCCGTCGGGACGATGATCTGGTTGAATTCGTCCTTGAGCGGGATCTGGTGGACGGGCGAGATCCGGCTCCCGTCCCATTTTTGTTGGTCGGATTTTGCTCCCTCGGCCACGAAAGAAAAAATAGCCAGCCCGAATATCAGCGAAGCCACCAGCGTTGGTTGCGGGTGGCGCCGACCGGGGCACCCCGCCGCCCGCAGCGGAAGGGCCCCACTGGGGGATGGGAAATAATTCCGAAGACGCGCAAAACACATTTTTTTAGTGATATCACCTCCCCTTCCCCTCCTGTAACCAGGAGGGGCCCCGAAACAGGTACGCGTCTTCGGGGCCAGTAGCGAGGACGGCGGGGTTGGTCGGCGACAGGACCCGCCTCCCAGAGCTGTCATTCCTGGATTTTTTTTCATGCTCTGAACTGCTCGGGTCGGAACCGGATGAGGCCGCGGCTGCGGACCGCCTCGTTGACTTTGAGGACCGCGACCGCGCTTTCGTAGGCCAGAGCGGCGGGGCAGCTGAGCGGCGTCCCGAGCCGGATCGCATTGAAGAAGTTCTCGAGGTGCGGCTGGTGGGCGGGCTTGGCCAGGTCCACGGGGATCGGCCAGCGGCCGGCCTCGGCGGTCACCCGGACGTCGACGAAGATATTGCGGGTGTCGATCTTCTGGATGGCCGGTGCCTCGGACTGGAGCAGGCCGTCCTTGACGAGCGAGTCCCACTCCGGGGCGTGCGCTTCGCGCATCGCCCAGTTGCCGCGCGTCGGGACCTCGGAGATCTGGAGCGCGCCGTCGTCGCCCATGAACGTCTCGTAGAATCCGCCGTTCTTGGTCGTCGTCTGGACCTGGTAGAAAGCGCGGGCCGTTCCTTCGGCGGTCTCGAACTCGAAAATGGCCATGACGTTGTCGTACCACTCGCGGTTCTTGTAGTAATCGACGCCGCCGCTCGCCACGACGGTCGACGGGTTCACGCCGAAGACCCAGCCGAAGAGGTCGATCTGGTGCGATCCCAAATCGACGATCGGGCCGCCGCCGAAGCGGCGGTACCAGCGCCAGTTCCGGAAATCGACCATGGAGTCGTAGCCGTATTTCTGGAGCTTGTCCTGGGGGATCGCGTAGTTCTTGGGCCAGCCGAGCATGTCGGCCTTGGACCGGTTCCACTGGGCGTAGGCGATGTTCACCCGGCCGAGGAGTTTCTTGCCCCGGATGAGCCGGTCGATGGCGTGGATGTAGCGCGGGTTGCTGCGGCGCTGGTGCCCGATCTGGAGGAGCTTCCCGGTCCGCCGCTGCATCTCGACCATGGACCGGGCCTTCTCGAGCGAGTTGGACATCTCTTTCTCGCAATAGACGTGGAGCCCAGCCTCGAGGCCGGCGTTGGCCTGTTCGGCGTGCATCCAATCGGGCGTGGCGACGATCAGCGCCGCCAGGCTTTTTTCCTTGGCCAGCAGGTCCCGGTAATCATCGTAGATCGCGGGGTTGTGGCCGTACTTGCGGACGTATCCGCTCGCGTACTGGCGGCTGTATTCCCAGATGTCGCAGACGGCCGCGATCCGGATCCCGGGAATGCGGAGGCAGGACTCGAGGAGGACGCGGCCCTGCTCGCCGGCGCCGATGATCGCCACGCGGAGGTCGTCGGGCGACGGTTTGGCGGCGGGAAGGGGCGCGCCCGCGGGCGGCGTTTGCCCGGCCGGACCAGCCGGCCTTTGGCCGGCTGGTCCTTGGCCGGCGGACGCGCCGCCGGCGATGGCCAGTCCGGCCGCGGCCGTCGCCGTGGTCTTGATGAACCCGCGGCGGGAGAGGGAATGGTCCGGGCTCTTATGATCTTTCATTTCTTCATGTTCCTGTCGAATTTGACCGAAGACGGAGCGAAGTTGATCCCGCGCACGAAGTCGAGCGATTCCTCGGCCCCGAACTCGCGGTCCATGCCGTTGTCCTCCCATTCGACCGAGAGCGGCCCGGGATAGCCGATGCGGTTGAGCTCGCGGACGATCTTCTCGAAGTCCACGTCGCCGTGCCCGAGCGAGCGGAAGTTCCAGCCGCGGCGCAGGTCGCCGAAGGGGAGGTGCGAGCCGAGGATGCCGGACTTGCCGTCGAGGGTGACGGCGGCGTCTTTCATATGGACATGGTAGATCCGGTCGGCGAACGCGCGGATGAAGAGGTGGGGCTCTATGCCCTGCCAGACGAGATGGCTCGGGTCGAAATTGAAGCCGAGCGCCGGCCGTTTCTTGAATTTGTCGAGAAGGCGCGCTGCGGTGTGGAAGTCGAAGGCGATCTCGGTCGGGTGGACCTCGAGGGCGAATTTCACGCCGGCCGCATCGAACGTGTCCAGGATCGGCGTCCAGAGGGCGAGGATCTTGTCGAAGCCGGCCTCGACCATCTTTTCCGTGGTCGCCGGGAAGGAGTAGACGGACTTCCAGATGGGCGAGCCCATGAACCCGTTCACGACGTAGCAGCCCATGGCCTGGGCCGCGCGGGCGGCGGCTTTCATTTCGTCGACGGCCCAGGCGCGGAGCTTTTCGGGTTTGCCTTTGACCGAGGCGGGGGCGAACGCGTCGAGCCGCTCGTCCCAATCGTCGCCGACGCATTGGCCGGCGAGGTGGGCGCCGAGCGCCCAGCAGTGGAGCTTGTATTTCTTGAGGATCTGCTTTTTCTTCCGGACATAGGCAGGGTCCGTCGCCGCCTTCCGCACGTCTATGTGGTCGCCCCAGCAGGCGATCTCCAGGCCGTCGTAACCCCAGGCGCTCGCCTTCTTGCAGATTTCCTCGAAGCTCAGATCGGCCCACTGGCCGGTGAAAAGCGTGATGGGTCTGTTCATCCGAAACTCCTTTAGCGCCTGATCAATGAACGGAAATCAAATTTTCACCCAGGTTGCGCCCTTCTTGGAGCTCTCGACGCACTTCTCGATGAACCGCACCCCGCGCAGGCCGTCCAGGGCGTTGGGGAAGTCGAGGTCGTCCTTGGAGAGGTTCTTGCCCGCCTTTTTTTTGGCGAGGGCGGTGAGATAGGTCGAATAGATGTTGGCGAACGCCTCGAAATAGCCTTCGGGATGGCCGGAGGGGATGCGCGACCGCGCCTGGGCCGGCGGATACATCTTATCGCGGCCCCGCGACAGCCGGACCGTCGGCTTGTCGATATAGCCGACCCTGCAGTAGTTGCACTCCTCCTGGGCCCATTCGAGCGAGGCCCGGGTGCCGAAGATCCGGACGCGGAACCCGTTGTCGTAGCCGACCGCGATCTGCGAACTCCAGTACAGCCCTTTCGCCCCGCCACAATAGTTCAGCATGATCGAAGCGTTGTCGTCGAGCGTGCGGCCCTTGCCGAACGTGTCCAGCCGGGCGCAGAGAGATTCGATCTCGAGCCCGGTGAGGTAAGCCACCATGTTCTCGATGTGGCTGCCGATGTCGCCGACGCAGTTGGAAATCCCCGCCCGCTTGGGGTCGGTCCGCCAGGCGGCCTGTTTTTGGCCGGTCTTTTCGAGGAGCGTGGCCAGCCAGTCCTGGGGGTATTCGGCCGCGACGAAGCGGATGTCGCCCAGCTCGCCGTTCGCGATCATCTCCCGCATGTGGAAGACGATCGGGTAGCCGCGGTAGGCGTAGGTGACGCAGAAGAGCCGGTCTTTCCTGGCGGCCAGCGCGGCGAGCTTCTCCGCGTCCTTGACGCTCGTTGTCAGGGGCTTGTCGCAGACGACGTGGAACCCCTTTTCCAAGGCGAGCCGGGCGATCGGATAATGGGTGTGGTTCGGCGTGACGATGAGGATGAAGTCGAGCCGGTCATCCTTGCGCCGCGCCTCGGCCCCGATCATCTCCTCGTAGGTCCCGTACAGCCGGCTCCTGTCCAGGCCCCAGGATTCGCCGGTGGCGAGCGTCGTCTTGGGGGATTGGGAAAAGCAGCCCGCGACGAGTTCAGCCTTGCCGTCCATGGCGATGGCCTTGCGGTGGACGTCGCCGATGAAGGCGCCTTTTCCGCCGCCGACCATGCCGTATTTCAGGCGGGCGACCCGGGTCAGGGTCTCCTGTCCTTCGATCATCTCCGGTCTCCTTGTCTTCGAGCGCCTACATCATAATGAATCAAAAACGGAGACACAATCAGCGGCCCGGCGCCAGCTTCTCCTGGATCTTCTTGACGGCGGCTTTGGCTTCGTCCTGGACGCCGGCCGCGGCGAGCTGCGATTCCGCGAGCTTGAGCGCCTCGGGTCCGGCGAAATCGGGCAGGCCGCCGAGGACCAGTTTCTTCTCTGCGGGCCGGGCGGAAAGGTCCAGCGCCTGTTTCAGATCCTTGACGGCTTCCTCGGGCCTCCGGTACTTTTCTGCCAAGGTCAGCCGGATGTATCCCTGGAGGGCCAGGACTTGGTGGGTTGGGTTCTTCGAGGTCCGGGCGATAATAAGGACGTCGTCCTTCGCGGCGGCCGTGGGCCAGGCGGCCAACGCCCGAGCCGCGGCGTCCGCGACCCGCGCATCGCTGTTGGCGAGGGCCTGCCGAAGCTGGGGCAGGGCGCTGTTGTCGCCGATCCGTCCGAGAAGCCGACAGAGGACGGCCCGGTTCGCGGCGTCCTTTTCCGCGGCCAACCGGTCTTTCACGGCGTTGGCCCGGCCCTCGGGCTGGCCGATCTTCAGGGCGAGGCCGGCGATCGCCGTCTCGATCCCGATCTGCTCGGCTTCATCGCCCGTCTTGAGCAGGACGTTGAGCAGACCCGGAATGTCCGAAGGCGTCCCGATCGCCTTGAGGGTTTTGACGGCCGCCTCCCTGATCTTGGCTGACGGCGCGTCTGCGAATTTCGCGACGACGCTCTTCTCAGCGAAGATCCGCCGCTCTCCGACGCTCTGAATGAGCTCGGCCTGGACGGCTTCACCCGGCGCCTTGGCCAGAAGGGCGAGGACGGCCTCGTCGACGGGCTTGCCTTTCATTCCCCAAAGGCTCGTCCGGGCCGCGGTCCGTTCGTCGGGGGGGGCCGAGGCCGCGGTTTCAGCCAGCAGGACGACGCTCGAGGCATCGCCCGCTTTTTCGAAAGCCCTGAGCGCGGCCAGCCGGACTTCCTTGCGATCGCCCTTGGCGGCCTGAATCAGGGCAGCCGTGATCGCGTTCCCCTGGTATTCCGAGAGGACGGCGATAAGCGCCACCTGGTTTGCCGCCGGGAGCGTGGGCAGGGCGGCGCAGATCGGTCCGATGTCGGCGGCCGTGAAGTTATTTCTGACCAGTCCGATGGCCGGGAGCTGAAGGTTGGCGTCGGACCCGGCCAGTGCCGCGAGGATCAGCTTGGAGGCCTGTTCGCCCGCGGCGATGATTTTGCCCCGCATCGCGGCCCGCCGGACCGGGAGCGGCATCTTTTCGGAGAGAATGCGGTCGTAGATCGCGGCGGCGGCGGGAAGGTCCTTCTGCGACAGGAAACCGTCCGCGCAGAGGAGAAGCGCCGAGGCCGCGGTCCCTTTCAAGGCCGGGGCGGCCGCCCCCAGCGCTTTTCCGAGAATGTCCGCGGCTTCCTTCCCCCCGATCCGGCCGAGGGCGATCGTTGCGGCTGTGGCGATGTCCGCATTCGGACCCAGGACGAGCTTTCCGAGCTCGGCGGCGGCTTTGCCGCTTTTCCGGTCCGCGAGCGACGAGATGACGCCGAGCCTCACGGCGCCGTTCGTTTTTCTCAGGGCGTCGATCAGGGCCGATTCGGCCGCGTCGCCGGGAATCTTCTCGAGCGCGTAGCGGGCCATGTCGGTCGTATCCGGGGCGGCCAGCATTTTCTGAAGGACGGGGACGGACGCGTCACCGCCGATGAGGCGGAGCATGCGGCAGACCGCGTCCTTGGCGACGAGCGTCGCCTTCGTATCGAGGAAGGCCAGGAGCTTACCCTCGCAGGTCCGGCGGGCGTCAGGCGCATCTTTCGCGGCCAGGACGATGGTCCTCACTTTCCAGAACGCGTCGGAATTCAGGCCGCCGTCGAAGGTCGCGAGCTCTTTGAGGGCTGATTCGAGAGAAGGCGCCGCCGGCGCCGGAGCCTGGCCGGCATGAACGGGGGCGAGGGAGAGCGCGACTAGCGCCAGGAGCAGTCCGGGGATCATCCGGATCAAGGGACGAGCCTTCGCGGCGGAAGTGGACCCCCGGGCAAAGCCCGGGGCACCGGCTGGCGCGGGGGTGCGGGCCAAAGCGCCCGCCTCGGCCGCCGTGGATTTGCGGATCTGTATTCTCATGTTCGTCCCCTTAGACCGGCAACTGCCACGGCTTCCGATAGGCGCGGCCGAGCAGGCGGGTCGCCTCCTCGTCGCCTTGGATCGTCTCCGTCGCCGGGTCCCACTTGATCTTGCGGCCCGTGGCGATGGCGATGACGCCGAGGTGTCCGACGCTCGCCGAGCGGTGGCCGATCTCGCAGTCGGCGATGGCCCGGCCGCGGCTCCGGACGCAGTCCAGGAAGTTCCGGGCGTGGTTCCGGCTCTTGGTCAGCCGGATCTCGTTCGGGCCGATGATCTCGTTGACGAGGTAGGCCGGCTGGGTTTCAAATTTTTCCCGGTCTACCCAGATCCAGCCGTATTCGCCGATCCACTTCGTGCCGCTCTGGATCTCGTCGTAGCCGCCGGCGATGACGATCGGCGTGCCGTCGGCGTATTTCGCCTCGACCCAGTAGCGGGTCGGGCTGTTGTAGATGCCGGTTGTCGGAAACTCGCCCGTCCCCGATATTTCGACCGGGCCGGTGGTGTCGAACCCGAGGCCCCAGTGGGCGATGTCGAGGTGATGGCCGATCCAGTCCATGAGCTGGCCGCCGCCGAAGTCCATGTTCCAGCGCCAGTTCATGTGGACGCGCGCCTTGCAGTACGGGACGTAGGGCGCCGGGCCGACCCAGAAGTCGTAGTCGAGCTCGGGCGGGGGAGGCTCGATCTTCCACTGGCCGAAGGTCTTGGCGAAATCGTGGTGCCCGGAGGGCAGGCCGACTTCGACCTTGAGGATCCTGCCGATCCGGCCGTTGCGGACGAGCTCGCAGGCGCGGTGGAAGTTGTCCACGGAGCGCTGCCAGCTCCCCGTCTGCCAGACGCGGCCGTAGCGGCGGACCGCGTCGCACAGGGCGCGGCCTTCGAGCAGGCTGTGGGTGAAGGGCTTCTCGCCGAAGACGTCGAGTCCGGCCCGAACGGCGGTGATCGAGAGGATGGCGTGCCACTGATCGGGCACCGCGATCGAGACCGCGTCGAGGTCGCCGCGGGCGTAGAGCTCGCGGAAGTCGTGGTAGGTGGCGCAGGCCTTATTGCCGTAGTGGTCGTCGGCGATCTTCTTGGCCAGGGCGAGGTGGTCCTTGTCCAGGTCGCAAACCGCGACCCACCGGACTTCATCATTGTCAACGAAGTCGCGCATGTTCGATGGGCCCTGCATCCCGAAGCCGATGCCGGCCATGACGATCTTGTCGCTCGGCGGGACGGCCCCGCCCCGGCCGAGCACGGCGGCCTTGACGATCGCGGGGAAGCCGACGAGGCCGGCCACGGCGGCCGGGACCGTCTTCAGGAAGTCGCGACGGCGGATTTTGGAGGATTTCGGACCCATGTTGACCTGCCTTTCATGATCGGGAGACGCGGATCCCCTTGGCTCGATTCAAAATCGGGCGGAGAGGATCCGGATCCCCATCATTATTTATTATATCAGAGGCGTTTTGCCCGGCATCGCGACCGGATCGACCGGGTTCGGGCCGAATTCGAACTTGGCCGGGGTGAGGTCGAGCTTGGAACTGTTCATGGCCCATTCCCAGCTGATCGCCCGACCGGTGTAGGCGCTCATCCGGCCCATGATGGCGCACATCGTGCTTTCGGCGACGCGGCGGCCCTCGTTGAGCAGCTTGCCGCTCCGGAGGCCGGCGATGAGGTCGGTGTGCTCCTGCACATAGGGATCGACCTCGTCGCCCTCGAATTTCCAGAACGTCTCGCCGTGGATCTCGCCGTAGCCCATGGCGGTGCCCTTGGCGCCGACGATCTTCTCCTCGACGCGGTCGGCGCAGCCGGGGATCTGGCGGCAGAAGCTCATGACCCGCGCCCCGTTCGGATACTCGAACTCGACGGCGAAGTGGTCGTAGATGTTCCCGTATTCCGGGGCGATGCGCTGCTGGCGGCCGCCCATGGCCATGACCTTGACCGGCAGCGCGCCGAAGGCCCAGTTCATGACGTCGATGTTGTGGACGTGCTGCTCCACGATGTGGTCGCCCGAGAGCCAGGAGAAGTACAGCCAGTTCCGGCACTGCCATTCCATCTCGGACATGGCCGGCGTCTTCTTGATCACCCAGAGCTCGCCCTGGTTCCAATAGCACTGGCCGCCGACGATCTCGCCGATGGCCCCGCCGTGGATGCGCTTCATGACCTCGAGATAGCGCTGCTGGTGGCGGCGCTGCGTGCCGCTGACGATCGACAGCCCCTTCCGGGCGGCGAGCTCGGAGGAGGCGATGACCGACCGGACGCCGACGGGGTCGACGGCCGCGGGCTTCTCCATGAAGACGTGCTTGCCCGCCTCGACCGCGGCCTTGAGGTGGATCGGGCGGAAGCCGGGCGGCGCGGCGGTGACGATCAGGTTCACGTCCGGGCAGGCGGTCACCTTCAGGTGGTTGTCGAAGCCGGCGAACATCCGCTCCCGGGGGACCTTGATTTTGTCCGGATGCGCTTCCTTGATTTTCTTGTAGGCGCTCTCGACGCGCTCCGTCAGCAGGTCGCCCAGGGCCACGACCTCGACGCCGGGCGCGGCGTTCAGGCAGTCGATGGCCGCGCCCGTGCCGCGGCCGCCGCAACCGATGACGCCGATCTTGATCGCGTCCGAGCCGGCCGCATGGAGACCGAGGCTTCCGGGGATGGCCGAGGCCAGCGAAGCGGCGCCGGCCGTCTTGAGGAAGTCGCGCCGCGAGAGATGATTTTTGGCGGGGGTATCCGTCATGATGTCCTCCTTGGTTCCGTCTTTAGAAATCGTCGCAGGCCCGATAGGCGTCGATCACGGCCCGCTCGCCGTCCTTGCCCGGCTTGCTGTGGCCGTGCTCCATGCACAGGACGTCCGCATAGCCCTTGCCGGCAAGGTGCCTGAAGATGCTCCGGAAGTTGATCTCGCCCGTGGTCGGCTCGTTGCGGCCGGGGTTGTCGCCGAGGTGGAAGGCCGCGATCTCCTCCCAGGCCATATCGATGTTGGGGATCAGGTTTCCTTCCGTAATCTGTTGGTGGTAGAGGTCGTCGAGGATCTTGCAGCTCGGGCTCTTGACGGCCCGGCAGATTTCGTAGGCCTGGCCAATCTTCGTCAGGAACAGGCCGGGGTGGTTCTTGGGATTGAGCGGCTCGAGGACGAGGACGAGCCCCGCCGGCTCGCAGATCTCCATGCCCATCCGGAGGTTCTCGACGACGTTGGCCGTCTGGTAGTCCCAGCCCAGGCTCTCGTCAAAGCGGCCCGGGACGACCAGGGCCTGCTTGATCCCCGTCCGTTTCATGCAGGCGACGCCGTCCTTCATCTTCTGGCCCAGCATCTCCCGGACGTCCTTGTCCCGGGTCACGTAGCTCTTCTTGCCGAAGTCGGCGTAGAGGACGAACGGCCCCAAGACCATGCCCCGCTTCTCGATCTCCCGGACGATGGCCTCCTGCTGGGGCGCGGGGCGGTTCATGATGCCGTTGTCGAACATCGCCCCGAAGCCCTCGTTGGCGGCGAAGGCGATCTGGGCGAGCGGATCGTCGCCGGCGTGGGCCTTGAATTCGCCGATGCTTGGCGCGTATTTCAGCTTGAATTTCTTGCCGGGCGAAAGGGGGGCGGAGGCCGTGGGGGAAGCCGAAGCTTGTCCCGGTCCGGCCAGGGTCCAAGCGGCCGCCGCGCCGATGCCGTGATGTAGGAATTTTCTGCGGTTCACGTCCTGAATCCTCCTCTCCGGTCGAATAGATATTCCTTATACCAACGGGGAGGAGAATTCAACTCCATTCTCGCTCACGAGCGGCGCTATACCCCACACTATGCCCTGGGCATAGTGTGGGGAGCCGCTCGTCGGGGGTTCCAAGGGGGTATGCCCCCTTGGTCGCAGGGCGGGGTTTTAGGCCCCGCCTGAGAAGGGGAGGCAGGGCGGCCGGGTCTTCCCGGCGCCCGTCGGAAGGGGTCTTCCCCTCCGAGTTTACTCGAGCGCCCGGCCGCGCGTCTCGGGGATCCAGATCCACATGACCGCCGCGGCGACGAACGCTCCCGAGGCGAGCAGGAAGGCCGGGCCGAACCCCCGGTCCTGGGCCAGGGTGCCGATGGCCAGCGGGGCGGCGGCCGAGCCGATGCGGCCGACGTTGTACGTGAACCCCTGGAGGGTGGCCCGGATGCGGGTGGGATAGAGCTCGGCGGTCAGCGCGCCGAAGCCCGAGAAATAGCCCGTGCCGAAGAAGGCGACGAACGGTCCGAGGAAGAACAGGACGAGCGGAGCGCGGACGTTGGCGTAGGCGAAGACGAAGACGGCCGCGGCCAGCAGGAAGGCGAGATAGGTCCGCCGCCGGCCGAGCGTATCGCTGAAATAGCCGAAGGTCAGGTAGCCCAGCCACATCCCGAACTGCATGAAGAACACGAGGGTGGAGGTGAGCCCCGGGCTGAGTCCGATGCCGCCCTGGGCCGGAGCGAGGGAGAGGTAACTGGGGATCCAGGTGTTGAAGCCCCACCAGGCGAAGAGGGTGAAGGCGTTCATGAGCGTCACCGCAGCCGTGATGCCCAGGAGCCGTCCGCGGATGAGGGACCTGATCTTCGGCCGGGAGGCCTCGCGCGCGGTCGCCATCTGGGCGCGCCAGAGGGCGGGCTCTTCGACTCTTTTCTGGACCCAGAAGACGAGGAAGGCCGGCAGGACGCCGACGAAGAAGACCGCCCGCCAGCCGGCCAGGGGAAGGATGATGCCCGAGACGAGCGCCGCGGCCGCGTAGCCCACGGCCCAGAAACTCTGGACGAACCCCAGGGCCTTGCCCCGGTGCTCGGCCGGCCAGGTCTCGGAGACGAGCGCCGCGCCGCTCGCCCATTCGCCGCCCATGCCAAACCCCAGGAAGATCCGGAAGACGGCCAGCATGGGCACGGAGCTCGCCAAGCCGCAGGCCGCGGTGAAGACGGAATAGATGAGGACGCTCGACCTCAGGGCCCAGGTGCGGCCCTGGCGGTCGGCGAGGACGCCGAAGACGATGCCGCCCGCCGCGGCGGCCAGGAGGGTGAGCGAGCTCATCAGCCCGCCCGTGGTCTTGCTCATGCCCAGGTCGGCCATCATGTGGGCCAGGACCATGGCATAGAGCATGACGTCGAACGAGTCGAGCATCCAGCCCAGAGCCGCCGCGGTCAGGGCGCGGCGGGACGCGGGCGGCGCCTGCTTCAGCCAGCCGAAGAGGGAACGGTCGGTTATTTCTTATCCTCCATGGGTTTCAGCTTGTTGTATTCCACGAGGGCCCGGAGATAGGATTCGGGCAGGGGCAGGGGATTGCGCTTGCGGCCCTTCTCTTCATAGATCCAGAGGTGGTTGTACTTGACGAGGAGCCTGGTGCCGAGGTCCCACCAGGCGTTGACCACCAGGCTGGCGTTGTTGAGGCAATAATCGGTCAGATACTGCCGGCCGAGCGCCGGGTCCTTCTTATAAAGGTCGGCCGCTGTCTTGTCGACGTCCGGGGTGCGGGACACGGCGGTTCGTTCCCATTTCTTCTGGGCCTCGCGCACGTCCTGGATGGCCAGGTTGTAGGCCACCTGGGTGTGGAAGTCGACCGTGTCGAACGCCCAGCGGGCCGAATCCCGGCTGAACTCCCAATGGTCGCCGATCTGGAAGGAGCGGGGGATCTCGGTGATCCCGGCGTAGAGAGGCATGAAGCACGACGTGTCCTGGGCGCCGAAAGCCAGCCAGACGATCCCGCCGACCGCGTCGGGCAGTCCGCTCCGGGCCTGGGTGACGGTCACGTATTCGGCCCGGTTGACGCCGATGACGCGGGAGGTGTTGTAGGTCTTGCCGTCGAGCTTGAAGGGGTAGGGCAGGTAGTTGGGGTTGGCGAAGGGGCCGCCCTGCAGGCCGCGGGCGGGGTCGAAGACCGTGCCTTCGCACTTGTCGCGGGTCATGTCCATGATGTCCTGGACGGAGAATTTCTTGTCGGCCTTCACTGAGAAGGGGAAGTCCATGTTGGGCGTTTCCGGCCCCAGGTTTTTCGAGGAGGCGACGAGGTTGAAAAACCTCCAGAGCCGGACGCGGGATCCGTTCGTGCCGGCGGCGCTGACGTCCTGCGGGGAATAGGTCCGCTTCCAGTTGAAGGGCTTGCCGGCCTTGGGGTCGAAGAGCTTCTGGTCGATCGCGAACTGGATGACGTTCGGCGAGGCCATGTAGAAGTCCTTGTTCGCCAGGTCGATTTCGCCGATGCGCGATTCGTTGGGGCAGACGCTGACGTGATCGTCGGGGACGCGCTCCGCGCACCAGACCGCGCCGGGCTTGCCGCTCTGCGGGGTCCACAGCGGACCGATGGGCATGATCTCGAACACCCAGACTTCCTTCGGGTCGGCCACGGCCAGCATCTCCCCGGAGTCGGTGAAGCCGTAGCCGTGCTTTTCGGCCAGCTCGCCCATGATCCGGATGGCGTCGCGGGCGGTCTTGGCCCGTTCCATGGCGACCATCGTCAGTGTCGTGATATCGAACTTGGGGGTGGGCGTCTGGTTCTCGATCTTGCGGACGCAACCGATCGTGGATTCGCCAATCGAGACCTGATTCTCGTTCATGTAGCCGAAATCGCCGTGGATGTAGCCGTAAGTGTGCGCGGCCTCGGGGATCTCGAGGCCCGAGAACTGGTCCTTGATCTTCTCCCATTTTAGGCCGATCTCGGGCGGGAACGTCCCGAACTGGTCGATGTGGTAGATCCGCCGCTTGTCCTCCGGCTTGTGGTCGGCCGCGGGCACGTAGCGGAACGTCCAGTCGCACACGCCGCAGTCGCAGGTGTGGGTCGTCATCACGGAGCCGTCGGTCGAGGCCTCCCGGCCGACCATGATGACCGTGCAGGCTTCGCTCCGCAGGTCCCCGGAGAGGCACGTGGGGCAGGGTTGGTGCGCGGTTTGCGGGCCTCCGCTCCAGACGGACGCGCCGACCGCGAGGACGGCGACGGCCAAAAGGGCGAGGAGTGACAGTCGTTTTTTCATGTTTCCCTCCTTAATCGTAATGAACCGATGCGGGCAGCACCGCTCGGTGACAGGACCCGCATCATTCATGGTCCTAAAAATCCGGGTCGGTGATCTTCTTGATGGTCCAGGTCCCGAACTTGTCGAGCTGGGCCTTGATCTCGGCCGCCTTGCCGACCACAACCAGGACGAAATCGGCGTCGGGGATGAGCCGGACCGCCGCGTCCTTGGCCTCGGCCGGCGTGATCGCCTGGATCCGGGCCAGATACTTGTCGAAATAGTCGAAGCCCAGATTGTAGAACGCCAGCCGGACATAGGTCCCGGCCTTGCTGGCGTTGGATTCGAGCGTCGGCGGGAACTGGCCGAGGATATAGTTTCGCGAGCTCTCGACTTCCTCGGGCGCGAAGCCGGTCGTCCGGGCCTTTTTCAGGAGGTCGAAAACGATCTGGAGCATCTCGCCGATCTTGTCGTTCTTGGTATAGGACGAGGCGTTGAACAGCCCGCCGGCCGCCCAGCCCTGGAAGTTGGAGCCGGCGCCATAGGTCAAGCCGCGCTTGATCCGGAGTTCGGTGCTCAGCCAAGACGTGAACCGCCCCCCGAAGAGCGTATTCATGACGGCGGCCGGTCCGGTCACGGGGTCCCCCACCGCGTAGCCCGGAGCACCGAGCACCCAATAGGCTTGAGTGGCGTCCGGCTTGTCGATGAGGACGAGCTTCCAGCCGGCCGGCTTGGGCAGGGGAGGCACGGCCGCCGCCTTCGGGGTAGCGCCGGCCACGGTCCATTGGCCGATCGTCGCGTTGAGAACTTCGAGGAGCTTGGGCCCGTCGATGGCGCCCACGACCGCGGCCACGGCGTTCGCCGGGTGGTAGGCCTTCTTGTAGAAATTCCGGACGTCGGCCGGGGTCATTTTGCCGAGGGACGTTTCCGTCCCCGAGGAGAGACGGCCGAACGGGTGCGTCCCGAAGTAGGCCTTCTTGAAGTAGGCCCGCACGGCCGCCCCGGGATTGTCCTTCATGGCCTTGAGGCTGTCGAGCCGGGTCTTTCGTTCCTTCGTGAATTCGTCGTCCTTGAAGGCGGGCGTGCGCAGGCAGTCGGCCGCGATCTCCATGACCTTGGGGAAGTGCTCGGCCAGACTTTGGGCCCCGACGGCGGCGTATTCCTCGGACGCCGAGAAGCTCAGTCCGGCGCCCAGGAAGTCCACCGCCTCCGCGACGGCGACCGCGTCCATTTTGGCCGTCCCTTTCATCATCAGGGCGGCGGTCAGGCCGGCCGCGCCTTCGAGCTCGGCGGGCTCGCCGGACGAGCCGGCGCCCCGGATCCACATCTGGAAGCTGAGGAGGGGCAGGTCGGCGTTCTTCTGGAAATAGACCGTGAGGCCGTTCCGGAGGGTTAGCTTTTCGGGCGCGGGCAGTTTGAACGCGGCCTGGGCGAGGAGCGTCGCGGCGGCGAGAAGGGCCAGGGCGAGGACGATCCGGCGCCGGGTCTTCACTTCGCACCTCCTTCGGGGACGAGCCGTCCGACCGTTTTATTGTTCTCGGTGAAGTACTTTTTGGCCGCGTCCTGGACCTGGGGCAACGTGACGGCCCGGTAGGCGTCCATGACCGTGAACAGCTTTTCGTAGCCGCCATAGTAGATCTCGAAATGGCCCAGTTGGCCGGCCTTGCCGGCGATCGTCTGGAGGCCGGCGTAGAACCGGTTCTTGACCTCGTTCATCGCCTTCTGGAATTCTCTGGCGGTGATGCCGGCCGTCTTGACCTTGGCCAGCTCCTCCTCGATCACGGCCTCGAGGCGGGCGAGGTCGGCGCCGGGCCGCGGCTTGACGTCGATCGTGAACAGCTGGGGATCGATGGTCTCGCTCATCCCTCCGCCGACGTCGATGGCCAGTTGCTCGTCGCGGACGAGGCGCCTGTAGAGGCGGCTGCTTTCCCCGTTGAGGAGGGCGCTCTCCAGGATGTTCAGCGGATAAAATTCGGGCGAGGTGCAGGCGGGCGTGTGGTAAACCAGGGTGAACGACGGGGCCTGGGCCTCCTTGCGGACGAGCACCTGCTTGGGCCCCATTTGGGGCGGCTCGACCGTCGTCACGGCGGGCGGGAGAGGGCCGGCCGGAATGCCGGCGTAGTATTTCTTGAGGAGGTCGAGGGCCTTGGCGCCCTGGAAATCTCCGACCAGGATGAGCACGGCGTTGTTCGGGGCATAATAGGTCTTGTAATAGGCGATGATCTCGTCCCTCTTCCAGCTCAGGATGTCGCTCATCCAGCCGATGACGTCCCAGTGGTAAGGGTGGGCCATGATGGCCGTCGCCCGGACATTCTCGCCGAGGATGGCGTCGTTGTTGTTCTCCACGCCCATCCGGCGTTCGGAGGCGACGACCCCCCGTTCGGACTCGAGCACCTTCGGCTCGAAGATCAGGCCTTGGATCCGGTCGGCCTCCATGGCGATCATGGCTTCGAGGGCGGCGACCGGGAACCAGTCGGTGTAGCCGGTCATGTCGTCGCCGGTGAAGGCGTTGTTCGACCCGCCGGAGAATTCCATGGTCCGGTCGAACTCGCCCGGGCCGTATTTCTTCGTCCCGTTGAACATCATGTGCTCGATGAAGTGGCTGACCCCCGTGAGGCCAGGCCGCTCGTTACGCGAGCCGACATGGAAGAAGGTGTAGAGGGCCACGTTCGGGATGCCGTGGTCCTCGAGGAGCAGAATCTTGAGGCCGTTGTCCAGCTTGTGGACCTTGACGTCCTCCTTGCGGAAGGCGGCAGGGAGAAGGGCGGCGCAGAGGACCAGGGCGGCGCCGGCCGTCGTGATTTTCTTGAGCATGATGAGGGCCTCCTCGATGCGAGCTATGATTGGTCAATGTATCAGAGGAGGGCCGGCCGGTCAATCGCGACCTCAGGAGGGATAATTTTTTTTGGCGACGGATATCATATTGCAGATGTTTCGTTTGACTTTGTTACTTTTTATTTTGTATTATGCCATTCTTATATATTCATTGGATGAATGCTTATATGCTAAGACCCTAAAGAAAGAGGTATAAATGGCCAATAAGCTTTTCCGAAGAAAGCCCCTCCACGTGCTCCTCGCAGAGCTCCATGGCGAGAACAGGCTCCGCCGGATCCTGGGGCCCGTGACGCTCACGAGCCTCGGCGTCGGGGCCATCATCGGCACCGGCATTTTTGTTCTGACCGGCGTTGCGGCCCACGATAAGGCCGGCCCGGCGCTGATGTTGTCATTCGTCGTGGCCGGCATCACCTGTCTTTTCGCGGCGTTCTGCTACGCCGAGTTCGCTTCCATGGTCCCCGTGGCCGGATCCGCTTACACCTACGCCTACGCCACGCTGGGCGAGCTGTTCGCCTGGATCATCGGCTGGGACTTGGTCTTGGAATACTCCGTCGCCGCGGCCACCGTCGCCCATGGCTGGTCGCATTATTTTCAGGATTTCATAAGCACGTTTAAGCTCTATATTCCCAAGGTCATCGGCTGGGCGCCGTTCAAGCTCGATATGGCCACCGGCAAGGTCAGCACGAGCGGAAGCTGGATCGACTTGCCGGCGATCGTCATCACGGCCCTGGTGACGATCATTCTCGTCAGAGGGATCCGCCAAACCGCCAATTTCAACGCGGCGATGGTCATTCTCAAGCTGATCATCGTGGTCTTCGTCATCGTCGTCGGGGCCTTCTATGTCAACCCCAAGAACTGGGTGCCCTTCGCTCCGTATGGAATGGCGGGAGTGAGCTTTTTCGGCAAGACCTTGTTCGGAAAATCCATGGGAGGGGTTCCGGTCGGCATGTTGGCCGGCGCGGCGATCAGCTTCTTCGCCTACATCGGATTCGACTCGATCTCGACGCATGCCGAAGAGGCCAAAAGGCCGCATAAGGACGTTCCGATCGCCATCATCAGCTCGCTCCTCATCTGCACGGTCCTTTATATTCTGGTCTCCGCGGTCCTGACGGGCATGGTCCCTTACAACCAGATCGACATTAACGCGCCCGTCTCCCAGGCCTTTAAGCAGGTCGGCCTCCCCTGGGCCCAGTTTCTGGTCTCGCTCGGAGCTTTGGCCGGGATCACTTCTGTGCTCGTGGTCATGATGCTGAGCTTGCCCCGCGTTTTGCTGGCGATCGCCCGCGACGGCCTTCTTCCTCCGAAGTTCTTCGGCGCCGTGCATGAGAAGTTCCGCACCCCTTGGAAATCGACGATCCTGGTGGGATTTTCCGTCGCGCTGTTGTCCGCCGCGCTGCCGCTCGAGTTGTTGGCCGAGCTGGTCAACATCGGGACCTTGCTCGCCTTCGTCATCGTCTGCAGCGCTGTCTTGATCATGCGCAAAACGCATCCGGAGGCCGAAAGGCCGTTTCGTGTGCCTTTATTCCCGGTGACCCCCATTTTGGGTGTCGTTTTATGCCTGTTGCTGATGTTCTCGCTGCCTCCGGCAAACTGGCTGCGCCTCTTTGTCTGGCTGTTCATCGGTTTGCTGATCTATATTTTTTATGGGCGGAAGCACAGCATCATGGAAAAAATGAAAGGGACGGAAGAGGCCAAGGACACATCGGTCGCGAAATAAAAACTGACATTCATTTTGGATCGATCTTCGTCAGTTGACTTGGCCGACCGCGTTCTGATATTTTAGGCCAACATGGCCGCCAAGAAGAAAAACCGGCTGACCCTCTACATCTTCATCGGCATGGGGCTCGGACTCCTCGTCGGGGCGCTCTTCCCGCAGGCCGGCGTGCAGCTCCGGCCGCTGAGCCTGATCTTCATCCGCCTCATCAAGACGATCATCGCCCCGCTCATCTTCGGGACGCTCGTCGTCGGCATCGCCGGCCACAGCGACCTGAAGGCCGTCGGCCGGATGGGCGTGAAGGCCCTGGTCTATTTCGAGATCATCACGACGATCGCGCTCTTCCTGGGGCTGGCCTTCGTCAATATCGTCAAGCCGGGCGTCGGAGTGAAGCTCGCCGGCGGCGACGTCAGCGCCCTCGCGGCCGAGCCGCAGAAATTCGCCGACGTTTTGATCCATATTTTCCCTCAAAGTTTTTTTCAGGCAGCGGCCGAGGGCAATGTCCTGCAGGTCGTGATCTTCAGCATCATCTTCGCCCTCGCCCTGAGCATGGTCCATGCCAAGAAGAAGCCCATCCTCGACGTATGCGATTCCCTGGCGGAGACCATGTTCAAGTTCACTTCGATCGTCATGCGCTTCGCGCCGATCGGCGTCGGAGCGGCCATCGCCGTGGCCGTGGGCAGCAAGGGACTCTCCGTTCTGGTGAACCTCGGGCTCCTGATTCTGACGTTTTACGCCTGCGCCATATCGTTCGTTCTCCTCGTCTTCATTCCGGTGATGCTGATCTTCAAAGTCCCCGTCAGAAAGTTTTTCAGCGCGGTCAAAGAACCGGCCTTGATCGCGTTTTCCACGACAAGCTCGGAGGCCGCTCTTCCCAAGGCCATGCAGGCGATGGAAGGGATGGGGGTTCCGCGCGAAATCGTGGCGTTCATCTTGCCCACGGGGTACAGCTTCAATTTGGACGGAACGTCGCTCTATCTCTCGATGGCCTCGGTCTTCGTCGCCCAGGCGGCGGGCGTCCATATGACATTCGGGCAGCAGTTGGTCATGGTCTTTACCCTCATGCTGACCAGCAAAGGCGTCGCCGGAGTTCCGCGCGCCTGTCTGGTGATTCTCGCCGGGACCTTGGCTTCTTTCAGCCTGCCGATCGAAGGGGTGGCCATCCTTCTCGGGATCGACGAGCTTGTGGACATGGTCCGGACCACGATCAACGTGATCGGGAACTGCCTGGCCTCGGTGGTCATCGCCCGGTGGGAGGGGAAGTTCGTCGATACCCTCTCTCCTTCGGCCGAAGCCTGATCGTTTTTGGAAGACCCGGCCTCGGGATCCCGCCGCTCCGCCCCATCGCTCCGCTCCCGCCGTCCCGCCTTGCAATCGACCGCCTATTCGATATAATGGAATCTCTATTTTCTTCATCGAGGACGACCCATGAAATTCCTTCTGCCCAAAGAACCGGCCTTCGCTGAAAACTTCAAGGCGATGTCGGAATGCCTGACCGAGATCACGGCGGTCTTTCAGGAGTTCGTGGCGAATTATCGGGACTTCGACCATTACTGGCACCGCTCCAAGGAGATCGAGCACAAGGCCGACGGCATCACCCACGAGATCATCAATCTCCTCAACAAGAGCTTCATCACGCCCTTCGACCGGGAGGACATTTACCAGCTCAGTCACGAGTTCGACGACGTCATCGACCTCCTCGAGAACACGCTCCACAACATTTACCTCTACGAGGTGCCGGTGAAAAAATCGTTCGTGGACGATTTCTCGGTTCTCATCGGCAAGGCATCGATCGCCCTGAATACCCTGATCAAAGAGCTGTTCCAGCACAAGAAATACACCGATTCGATCTGGAAACTCATCTGCGAGATCCACAACCTCGAGGACGAGGGCGACCTCGTCTACCACCGCGAACTCCGGATCCTGCTCAACGGGGAGAAGGACCCGATCCTCGTCATCAAGTGGAAGGACATCCTGACGACGCTCGAGCGGATCATGGACGTCTACCAGAACATCAGCAACACGGTCGAAGGCATCATCGTCAAGACGAGCTGACGATGCCCGAGTGGAGCTTCGTCTTCATCGCCGTGGTGATCGGCATCGCCCTCGTCTTTGATTTCACCAACGGCATGCACGACGCGGCCAACTCCGTGGCCACGATCGTCTCGACCCAGGTCTTGAGCCCCAAGCAGGCCGTCATCTGGGCGGCCTGCTTCAACTTCGTCGCCTTTCTCATTTTCGGCACGGCCGTCGCCTCGACGATCGGCAAGGGGCTGATCGACATCGCGGTCGTCGATCCTCACGTCATTTTCGCAGCCTTGATCGGGGCGATCGCCTGGAACCTTCTGACCTGGTATCTGGGATTGCCTTCGAGCTCGTCCCATTCGCTGATCGGCGGCTACCTCGGGGCGGCGGTGGTCAAGGCCCACAGCTTTCACGTGGTCATCCTCTCCGGCTGGATCAAGATCTTCATCTTCATCGTATTGGCGCCCCTGATTGGGCTGGTCCTAGGCATCGTCCTTATGGTCATGATGAATTGGCTCGTCTACAAGCGGCCCCTGAAAAGCATCAACCTCTGGTCGCGGCGCATGCAGCTCGTCTCGGCCGCGCTCTATAGCCTCGGCCATGGCGGGAATGACGCCCAGAAGACCATGGGCATCATCGCCAGCCTGATGTTCACTTCGGGCCGGATGAAGACATTCCACATCCCCCTCTGGATCGTCCTTTCCGCCCATTCGGCCATCGCCCTGGGGACGCTCTCGGGCGGGTGGCGGATCGTCAAGACGATGGGCCAGAAGATCGTCAAGCTCCGCCCGATCGACGGCTTCTGCGCCGAGACCGCGAGCGCGATCTCGATCTTTTTCGCCACCATCATGGGGGTCCCGGTCTCAACGACGCATGTCATCACCGGCGCCGTGGCCGGCGTGGGCACGGCCAAGAACGCCGCGGCGGTCAAGTGGCAGGTCACGATCCGAATCGTCTGGGCCTGGGTCCTGACCATCCCGGCTGCCGCCCTCTGCGCGGGCGCGGTCTTCGAGGTAATCCACTTGATCGCCAAGTGGTGATCGGTCCGCGGCTCGCAGGCCGGTCCCGTCCCCGAAATTCCAATCCCGAATTGAACTCCGCCGGAAAAAGCTATATATAAATGATGCTCGAGCGCTTGCCTTGGAGGACGACATGAGGACATCCGCGCGGGGAATCTTCGTTCCCTTTCTCGTTTTCATCATTTTCGGGGCCGCCGCCGGCCTGAGCCTGGCCCAGACCGCGGCCCCGGTCCGGCCGCCGGCCGTGCCGCTCGTCACCCACGATCCCTATTTCAGCATCTGGTCCATGGCCGACCGCCTCACCCAGGACTGGCCGAAGCATTGGACGGGCCGCCCGCACGCCATGATGGGGATGGTCCGGGTCGACGGAAAACCGTTCCGGTTCATGGGACCGGAATGGCGGCGGATTCCCGCCCTGACCCAGACGGGCTGCGAGGTGTATCCGACGCGCACCGTCTATACGTTCAAGGACGCGGGCATCGCGCTCACGGTCACGTTCCTCTCGCCGCTCCTCGTCGACGACCTGGACGTCCTGTCGAGACCGGTGTCCTACGTGACGCTGGACGTCCGTTCGGCGGACGGACAGCCCCACGACGTCCGGCTCTACTACGACGCTTCGAGCGAGATCGCCGTGAATACGGTGGACCAGAAGGTCAACTGGTCCCGCCTCCGGGCGGGGGACCTCCAGGTCCTGTCGATCGGCTCCAAGGACCAGCCCCTGCTCGAAAAGACCGGCGACAACCTTCGGATCGACTGGGGCTATTTCTATCTCGCGGTCCCGACCCAGGAGAAGATGACGCTGGCCCTGGCCTCGGACGGCGAGAACCGGACGTCCTTCATGCAAAACGGGGTCCTGCCGGCGCGCGATGATTTCCGGATGCCCCGCCCGGTGTCCGACGGCTATCCGTTGGCCGCCGCGATGTTCGACCTGGGGGCGGTGACGGAGCGGCCCGTATCGCGCTGGCTCATGCTGGCTTACGACGATCAGTTCTCCATCGAATATTTCTTCCGCAAGCTGAGGCCGTATTGGCGGAAGGGCGGCTGGGGGGCGGCCGACCTGCTCGAGGCGGCGGCGCGCGATTATGAAGCGCTGACGAAGCGCTGCCGGGCGTTCGACGAGGCCCTGACGGCCGACATGGTCCGGGCGGGCGGCGAAAAGTACGCCGCCCTGGCGACGCTCGCCTATCGGCAATCGATCGCCGCCCACAAGCTCGCGGCCGATTACGACGGGACGCCGCTCTTCTTTCCCAAGGAGAACTTCAGCAACGGCTGCATCTCCACCGTGGACGTCATCTATCCCGAGGCGCCCATGTATCTCTTGTTGAGCCCCGCGCTCGCCCGGGCCCTCATGACCCCGGTGTTCGAATACGCCCGCGGGCCTGAGTGGAAATTCCCCTTCGCCCCCCACGACCTGGGCACGTATCCCAAGGCCAACGGCCAGGTCTACGGGGGAGGGGCGAAGACCGAAGAGGACCAGATGCCGGTCGAGGAGAGCGGCAACATGCTGCTCATGACGGCCGCCCTGGCCAAGGCCGAAGGCAAGGCCGAATACGCCCTCAAGTATTGGCCGCTCCTCCAGCGCTGGGCTGAGTACCTCAAGGACAAGGGCTTCGACCCCGAAAACCAGCTTTGCACGGACGATTTCGCCGGGCACCTCGCCCACAACGCCAATCTCTCGGTCAAGGCGATCCTGGCCTTGCGCGCCTACGCCGATCTGTGCGAAGCCGTGGGGAAAAAGCCCGAAGCCGCGGCCTATAAAAAGCTGGCCGCGGATTTCGCGGCCCAGTGGGTGAAGAAGGCCAACGACGGCGATCATTACCGCCTGGCCTTCGACAAACCGGGGACCTGGAGCCAGAAGTACAACCTCGTCTGGGACAAGATCCTGGGGTTTCATTTGTTCCCCGCGGAGGTCGCCCGCAAGGAGATGGCCTTCTACAAGAAAAGCCAGCTCGCCTACGGGCTGCCGCTGGATAATCGCCGTGAATACACCAAGCTCGACTGGATCCTGTGGACGGCCACCCTGGCCGACACGCCCGCCGACTTCGGCGCGCTCCTCGATCCGGTCTTCGACTGGCTCAACAAGACCCCGGACCGCGTCCCTCTCACCGACTGGTACTGGACGAACAGCGGCAAGCAGACGGGCTTTCAGGCCCGGCCGGTCGTGGGTGGCGTGCTGATCAAGATGCTGGCCGACCCGGTTCTTGCCAAGAAGTGGGCCAAACAAGGAGGCCAAAAATGAAACATTCGGCGCTAATCATGGCTCTCGCGCTGGCCCTCGCGGCCGCGTGCGCGAAAACTCCCCCCAAGGAGGAGGCGAAGGGCATCATGTTCAAAGACGACGTCGCGTTCCTGAAACAACACACTCAGGCAGTCGTGCTCTCGGACGGGAGCGGCCAGGCCCAGGTCGTGGTCAATCCTGACCTGCAGGGCCGGGTCATGACGAGCACCGCCGGCGGGCCCGACGGATTGAGCTTCGGCTGGATCAACCGCGAGCTCCTTGCCGCGAAGCAGAACAACGTCCATATGAACGCCTTCGGCGGAGAGGACCGGTTCTGGCTCGGGCCCGAAGGCGGGCAGTTCTCGATCTTCTTCAAGAAAGGCGCGCCGTTCAACCTGGACAACTGGTTCACGCCGCCGCCGATCAACGAGGGCGCGTTCGACGTGGTCTCGCAGGAGGCGGGCCGGATCCAATTCCGGAAGGCGATGCTCCTTGTCAACTATTCGGGGACGGAGTTCGACCTCGAGGTGAACCGGGAAGTCCGGCTGATGTCGTCCGCGGAACTCAAGGACCTGGGCCTGCCCATCGCCGAAGGGGTGAAGGCCGTCGCCTATTGGTCCGACAACAAGATCACGAACTGGGGGAAGAAGGCTTGGACGAAGGACACCGGCTTGCTCTCGATCTGGATCCTGGGCATGTTCAACCCTTCGCCCGCGACGACGATCGTCGTCCCCTTCAAGCCCGGTCCCGAAGCCGAGCTTGGCCCCAAGGCCAACGACGCCTATTTCGGCAAGGTCCCGGCCGACCGCCTGATTTTCAAGGACGACGTCCTGTTCTTCAGCGGCGACGGGAAATATCGGAGCAAGATCGGGATCTCGCCGAAGCGGGTCAAGCCGTTCGCCGGGAGCTACGACGCGGCGGCGGGCGTCCTGACCCTCGTTCACCTGACTGTGCCCGAGGGCGTTACGGACTACGTGAACTCGATGTGGGAGATTCAGGAGAAGCCGTTCGGCGGGGACGCGGTCAACAGCTACAACGACGGGCCGGCATCGCCCGGCGCCAAGCCGCTCGGGCCCTTCTACGAGCTCGAATCCTCGTCGCCGGCAGTGGCCTTAAAGTCGGGCGAGACCCTGACCCACGTCCACACGACCATGCACTTCCAGGGCGAGGAGCGGGCGCTCGACGCGATTGCGCGCGCCGCCCTTGGAGTGGGAATCGCGGAGATCAAGGCGGCCTTCAAAAAGTAGAATGGGGGGACGCGGTGAAAAAAGGGACACAGCGTAGCGCCTTACGATTCTTCGGTCGCGTCGAAGTAGTGGTTGTAATAGACCTTGGCGTAGGGGTTGCGGAGATTGCCTAGGCTGAGCTCCCGGTCGATCCGTTTGGCCGCCCGGGGGATCGTTTCTCCCGCTTTGAACCCCAGCGCCCGCCGTATTTTGTCGAACGAAACTTGGTAATCCCGGGCGTCGAGCTGGGCGTCCTCGACCTCGATCTTCACCTTGCGGAGCGCTTTGCCGATCAGGTCCGCGATCTCGATGATCTGGTAGTTCTGTTCGTTCGATCCCACGTTGAAGATCTGGTTCCCGATCCGCTCGAGCGGCGCGTCGAGGCAGCGGACGAAGGCGTCGGCCGCGTCCTCGACGTGGAGGAGGGGCCGCCACTGGTTCCCGCCGAAGACCTGGATGCGCTTTTCGACGTGGGCCTTCATGCTCATCGTATTGACGACGAGGTCGAACCGCATCCGGGGTGAATAGCCGTAGAGCGTGCCCATCCGCAGAATGGTCGGCGAGAAGTTGTCGCCGGCCAGGTCGAGGATGCACTTCTCGGAGAAGATCTTCGACCGGGCGTAAAGCGAGACGGGGTTGAGCGGCGATTTCTCGTCGAGGACGCGGTCGGTCCGGCCGTAGACGCTGCAGGTCGAGGCGAACACGAAGCGGCTGATGCAGTGGAGCTTGCAGGCGAAGGCGAGCGCCTGGGCGGCCAGGATGTTGGTCTCGATCGTCTGCTCGGGGCGGTGCTGGGCCGCCGGGTCGCCGACGACCGCCGCGAGCAGTACGACCGCGTCGATGTCCTTGAGCGAGCTGACGACGGTCTCGATGTTCCGGAAATCGCCCTCGAGGATCTCCAGGTTCCGGTGGCCTTCCAGCGGCTGGAGCGAGCGCTTGCCGTAGATGAAGCTGTCGAGCACCCGGACCCGGCGCTCGGTCTGGAGGAGCTTCCGCACGAGGACGCTCCCCAGGTAGCCGGCGCCGCCGACGACCAGGACGTTTTTCGTCGGGAGCTCCGCCGGCCTCGCCTTCGCCGGCCGGCCGTGGGAGAGACGTTTTCGGACCTCGCGCAGCCCGAGGACGCCGACGATCTTGCCGATCTTGTTGAGGATGGGCGCGACGTCGATCCCCTGCATCTCCATGTCCTCGGCGAGGGCGGCCAGCGCGGCCTCGTCGTCGAGGCCGGTCTTGGCGATCTTGGCCGTGCCGTACGCGGCATACGAGGCGATCCGGCGGGCGCTGTCCGCGCCCGACAGGATCAGCCGCCGCAGCTGCTGGATGGACACCTGGCCGACGAAGATCTGGGTCTCGTCGACGACGAACGCGTTCGAGGCGGACCGCTCCTCGAGCTTCCGGATGGCCTCCTGGATCGCGGTCGTCGAGGGGAGGATCGGAAGGCCGTTCTTCATTTCCCCCCCGCTTTTCCGGCGCTCTCCTGGCCGACAAACCAACGGACGTAGGCCTCGAGGGCCTCGCGATAGGAGAAGCGCGTCTCCCAGCCGATGAGGCGCTTGGCCTTCTCCGACGAAATCAGCCGCCCCTTGAACTGGCCCGAGCGCTGCTCGATGAACGTCACCCTCGCCTTTTTCTTCAGGATCTCCTCGAGGTTCCGGATGATGTCCACGACGCTGATCCGGTCCCGGCCGTTGAGGTTGAAGACCTCGTTGGCCCCCTGCGGCTGCAGGCAGGCCGCGCACCCCCCGGCCAGGTCCTTGACATAGATGAACTGCCGGGTCTGGCTCCCGTCGCCGTGGATCGTGATCTCCTCGTTGTCCAGGATCTTGCGGATGAAGATCGGGGTTACGGTCTCGGGCCGGGCCCGCTCCCCGAACGGGATCCCGAAGCGCATCACGGTCTGGGTCAGGCCGTACATCTTCTGGTAGTTCTTGAAGAAGAGCTCGGCCGCGATCTTGGACGAGGTGTAGATATGGTCGGGGTTGTCGGTCATCGGCGTTTCTTCGGTGATGACGACGTCCGGGTTGCTCGGGTCGCTGCCGTAGACCCATTCGGTCGAGGCGAGGAGGACCCGGCCCACCCCGTTCGTCCGGGCGGCCTCGCAGACGTTGATCGCCGCGCAGGAGGTGATGAAATTGGAATAGAACGGGCTGTCGTGGAAGCGGTTGACGTTGGCCTCGGCGGCGATATGGTAGATCGCGTCGTAGTGGACGCTCTCCCGGACCAGCCGGACGAGGTCCATGACGTCGGCCTTGATGAATTCCGCAGACTGGCCGTACTTCGGGCTCTCGATGTCGTAGATCTTGACGTGGTGGCCCTGCTCGAGGAGGGCGTCCACGATGTGCGAGCCGATGAACCCCGAGCCGCCCGTGACGAGAATCTTCATAATGACTCCTGTGCGTTCGAAGAGGCAAAAATCTTAACACACCGGGGGGGGAGGGTTCAAGAAAGGCCTCCCGGCCTCCCGACGGCGCTCTCCAGGCTCAGCCGTGTTGGATCTTGTGGAGAGCCTTCCCGAACTTCTCGATTTCTTCCTTGGTGTTGTAGTGCACGGCCCCGGCCCGGACCATCCCGCCCGAGTCCTCCACTCCCAGCCGCCGGGTCACCTCGAGGGCGTAGTAGTTGCCGTCCCAGACGTAGATGCCCTCGGCGTCGAGCTTTTCCGCGACCTGCCGGGGCGTCAACCCCTTGATTCTAAACGCGTATGTGGGTACGCGCTCGGCGAACTTCTTCTCGTCCGTCTGGCCGTAGATGGTCACGCTCGGCGTCTCGCGGACGGCCTTGAACAGGGCGAGACTGAGCTCGCTCTCGTAGGCTCGGATGGCGGCCATGGCCTGCTTGAAGTGCAGGGCCCGGCCCTGGAACGTCTTGTCGTAAGCGGCGGCCTGATCCTTCGCGAAATGCTGGCCGACCCAATCGAGGTAGTCGAACGTCCCATAGAGGCCGGCGATCGCCTCGTGGTTCTGGGTGCCGGTCTCGAGCTTTTCGGGCAGGTGGTTCGAGGACGGCCGGATCTTGTAGGCGAACAGCCCGTCGAGGAGGTCGTATCGGCCGTAGAGGATTCCGAGGTGCGGGCCGAAGAACTTGTAGGCCGAGCAGGCCAGGAAGTCGCAGCCGAGGGCCCGGACGTCGATCGGACCGTGGGGAGCGAAGTGAACGGCGTCGACGAAGACGAGCGCCCCGGCCTCGTGGGCGAGCTTCGCGATGTCGGTCACGGGGTTGATCGTGCCCAGGGCGTTCGAGGCGTAGCCGACCGCCAAGAGCTTGGGCTTGCCGGCGAGGGCTGCTTTAAGGCTGTCGAGATCGAGTGTCCCGTCCTCGGGGTGGAAGTCCACCCAGCGGACGACGCAGCCCCGGTCCTCGGCCATCAAAAGCCAGGGCGAGATGTTCGCATCGTGGTCGAGGCGGGTGACGACGATCTCGTCGCCGGGCTGGAAGCGGCGCCCCAGCGAGCGGCTGAGGTGGAAGGTGAGGCTGGTCATGTTCTGGCCGAAGACGATCTCCTCGGCCCGGGCGGCGTTCAGGAAGTCGGCCATGGACGCGCGCGCCTTGAGGATCATCTCGTCGGATTCGCGGCTCGTCTTGAACGCCCCGTTGTGGTTGGCGTTGGTGTCGATCATGTATTCCACCATGCGGTCCATGCAGTTCTTGACGGCCTGTGTCCCGCCGGGGTTGTCCAGGAACACGGCCCCGCCATGGAGGGCGGGAAATTGGTGGCGGATTTTTGCGATATCGAACATGCGTCACTCCTTATTTCTTGAACATCCTTGGGAATATCTTGACGAGTCTCCCCAGGCCGCGGAGCCTCCGTCGGAGGTTCTTCCCGTACTGGGCCTCGAGGATCCCCCGGATCCCGTCGTAGAGCTTTCGGCTGTAAGGCGGCCACCAGATGTCCTTCCGGACGAAGGGCAGAATATCCCTGACGACGACCTGGGCGTGGGTCATCTCGTCGAAGCCGAGCCGGCCGTGCGTCCAACCGATACCGGACTCCTTGAATCCGCCCCACGGCGTCTCGGCCAGGCCGTGGCTCATTAGGTGGTCGTTGATCGACACGACACCGGCCTGGAGGCGCGCCGCGAGGGCGGCGGCCCGCCGGCGGTCCTTCGACCAGACGGACGCCGTCAGCCCGAGCGGCGAATCGTTGGCCAGGGCGACAGCCTCGTCGTCCGTCCGGAATTTCATCACCCCGACCACGGGCCCGAACGTCTCCTCCTTCATGAGGAGCATTTCATGGTTCACGTTCGTCAGGACCACGGCCGGCAGGAAATTGTGGAGGCGCTCGTTCCGGGGAACTTGAGACTTGGCGAAGAGGACCGCCCCGCGCCCGAGCGCGTCCTCGACGTGGAGCTCGACGGTGTCGATCTGCCGCTGGGTGGTCATGCAGCCCATATCGACGTCGAAATCCCGGTCGGGGCCGACGCGCAAGGCTTCAACCTTGGTTTTGAGGATTTCGAGAAACCGGTCGTAGACGCGCTCGTGGACGTAGAGGCGCTCCACCCCCCCGCAGGACTGGCCGGAATTCGACATCCCGGCCCAGACCGCCCCGCCCGCGGCCCGCTCAAGGTCCGCGTCCTCGAGGACGATCATCGGGTCGTTGCCCCCGAGCTCGAGGACGAGCGGGGTCAGCGTCTCCGCGGCCTTCTTCATCAGGGTCTTTCCGACGGCGGTCGAACCCGTGAAGAAGAGCTTGGCGATGCCGCCCTCGAGCAGCGCGTCGCCGGCGACCCGGCCGGGGAGGTTGACGTATTGGAATACGCCCTCCGGCAGGCCGGCCGATCGGACGCATTCCTCGAGAGCGCGGCCGACAAGCTGCGTCTCGGAGGCGGTCTTCAGGATGACCGCGTTGCCCGCGAGCAGGGCCATGATCACTTCGGAGAAGGGGATGGCGAACGGGTAGTTCCAGGGCGAGATAATGCCCACCGCTCCATACGGCCGGCGCTCGATCCGTCCCCGCTTGAAGAAGAGGAAGATATTTCCCGTTCCCGTTTTACGCGGGCGGAGGAACGCGCGGGCTTTCCTGGCATAGTAGGAGGCGGCCATGGCCGCTGGGACGATCTCCGCGGCCAGCGCGTCCATGCGGACTTTTCCGTTGTCCATGGATATGACCTCGGCCAGGTGGTCCGCCCGGGACGCGACTTCGTCGCGGATGCGGCGGACGAAGCGGACGCGCCGGCGCAGGGGCAGCGCCGCCCAGCCGGCCTGGGCCGCCTTTGCCCGCCCGATCATTGCCTTGACTTCGGCGACGGTATCGAGCTTGGACGATCCGATCAGCTCGCAGGTTGCGGGATTGATGATGGGCGTGGAGTCCATGATTCAGGAATTGCCGCCCTCGTAAGTATCTTCCATATCCCTGTTCTGGAAGAACCGCTCCAGGTTCGTCCTGATCGCCTGGACCGTCCGCTCGTAGGCGTCGATGCCGAGGCCGCAGGGGTCGGGGATGTCCCAACGGTAGAGCTTGTCCTTCGGGATCTCCTTCATCTCGGTCAGGGTCGTGAAGACGGAGGAATCCAGGGCGACGATGTAGTCGTAGTCCGCGACCGGAAATTCCAGGACGTGGCGCGGCTTGTGTTTGACGAGGTCGATGCCGAGGATGTCCCGGACGAAGTTGCGCGTGGTCGGAAATATCGGCCTCATGGCGGGGGCGACGCCGGCGCTGTCGGCCTCGATCGAATCGCCGCAGATCTCCCGGGCCATGATCTTGGCCATGGGGCTGCGGCACATGTTGGCCAGGCAGACGAAAAGGATCTTGGCGGGTTTTTCCGGCTGTTCGTTCACGCGTGTTCGCCTTTCGGGACAGTATATATTTGCCCAAAATCGCGCTCAAGGCAAGAGTTTGTGTCCCCTTGTTGACGGGAAGAATCTCCTCGGCGATAATGTTCCCATGAAGATACTCCTCGTCGTGGTCCTCTTGACGGGCTTGCTGGGCATGGCCAAGACCGCCCCGGCCGAGGACAAGACCCTCGCCACGGTGCCCTCGGTCGACCTCCAGAAGTATATGGGCAAGTGGTTCGAAATCTCCTCTTTTCCCCAGAGCTTTCAGAAGGGCTGCCATTGCACGGCCGCGGAATATTCGATGACCGACAAGGGCTACGTCAGGGTGGTCAATACCTGCCGGAAGGACAGTGCGGATGGGAAAGCGAAGGTGGCCAACGGCAAGGCGTTCGTGGTCAAAGGCAGCCACAACGCCAAGCTCAGAGTCCAGTTCTTCTGGCCGTTCCGGGGGAACTACTGGATCATCGATCTCGCCGAAGACTACACTTATGCGGTCGTAGGCGATCCCAGCCGGAAATACCTCTGGATCCTGTCCCGGACGCCGCAGATGGAGCCAGGCCTCTATCAGGAAATCGTGGATCGGGCCGCGAAAAAAGGTTTTGACGTCTCCAAGCTCCAAATGGCGGATCAGACCTGCGCCGGCAAATAAGGCGCGGATGTCCGACGCCAATCTGATAGCCGCCGGAGACCCGTTCAAGGCGGGGTTCATGATCCGCTGAATACCAAGCCCCGTCCGCTTTTTTCGCGAAAAGTATATGTCCCCAATCAATTGTGTTAAAATTTCCGCCTGCGAGGCTGCTATGAAGGATGCGTTGCTCCGGAAACTCCCCTCGGTCGAGTCGCTTCTCGAGGACACCGACGGACGGAAACTCGTCGAGCGCTTCGGCCGCGAGGCCTTTCTCAAGGAATGCCGGGCGGCGCTCGACAGCTTGCGGGCCGAGATCCTCGAGGACAAGGCCCCCGTTTCCGCCACCGTCACGGAGGAAGACCTTTCCAAAGATCGTCTCTTTGCCCGTATCCTGGGCTGTCTCGAAGCGAAATACGCCGCCTCCCTCGAGCGCGCCGTCAACGCCACCGGAATCCTGATGCACTCCGGATTGGGCCGGGCCGCGCTCTCCGAAGCCGCCCGCGCGGCGCTCGATACGGTTGCGCAGGGCTACTGCACGCTCGCCCTCGACCTCGAGGCCGGCCGCCGCGGCCAACGCGACGCGCGCGTGAGCCGCCTTCTGGTCGAATTGACCGGAGCCGAAGCCGCCACCCTTGTCAACAACAACGCCGCCGCGACCGTCCTCATCCTCCATGCCCTGGCGAAGGGCAAGGAGGTCATCGTTTCGCGGGGCCAGCTCGTCGAGATCGGCGGCTCGTTCCGCATGCCCGACGTCATGAGCATGAGCGGGGCCGTCCTCCGCGAAGTCGGCACGACGAACAAGACCCACCTCCGCGACTACGCCGAGGCCGTCAACGAAAACACGGGCGCGATCCTCCGCGTCCACCACAGCAACTACCGGATCGTCGGTTTCGCCGAGGAGCCGGGGATCGAAGAGCTCGTCGAGCTCGGCCGGAAACACGCCCTTCCCGTCATCGACGACGTGGGCAGCGGCGCCCTCGTCGATCTTCAGGCGTTCGGCCTCCAGACCGAGCCCCTGGTTACCGCCAGCGTCCGGGCCGGCGCGGACGTCGTCTGCTTCAGCGGCGATAAGCTCATCGGCGGGCCGCAGTCCGGACTCATCGTGGGTAAGGCCGAGGCTGTCGCCCGCATCAAGAAGGACCCGCTGGCCCGCGCGCTCCGTTGCGGCAAGCTGACCATTGCCGCCATGGAGGCGACGCTCAAGCTCTTCCTGGCGCCGGAGAAGCTGACCCAGGCGCATCCGTTCTATCGGATGCTCTCGCTCTCTCTCGACGAGCTCCGCAAGCGGGCGGGGCGCGTCGCCCGGAGCCTCGCGAAAGCCCTGCCGCCCGAGATCCGCGTAGAAGTCGTCGAAAGCGGTTCCCAGGTCGGGAGCGGCTCGGTGCCGGTCGAAACCATCCCGACCATTTGCCTTTCGGTCGCGTCCGCCTCCCCCGGGCCGGATGAGCTGGCCAAGGCGCTCCGCCTCGGAAAGCCGCCGGTCTTTTCCCGCATCCACAAGGAGGCCGTGCTCTTCGATTTCCGGACCATCCTGCCCGACGAGGACGCGATCGTGGGCGATGCGATCCGCAAGGCGCTGGGCCGATGATCGATTTCGCGAAGCGGACCCGGGTGATGGGCCGGTCGATCAAGCTCGGCCACTGCATCTGCAATCCCAAGGAGCCCTGCCCCTGCGACCTGTTCAAGCGGAAGAACGTCTGCCTCTGCGCGGGGGAGCGCGAGGACGACGCGGCCGAAGACGCTCCGCTGACGCAGTTCGTGGAGAACGCCGGCTGCGCCTCCAAGATCAGCCAGGAGGACCTCAAGAAAGCCCTGACCGGCTTGCCGCGCGTCTTCGACAGCCGGGTCCTCGTGAGCGCGGACACGTGCGACGACGCCGGCGTCTTCAGGCTCAGCGACACGCTGGCCCTCGTCCAGACCGTGGACGTCTTCACGCCCTGCGTCGACGACGCCTACCTTTTCGGCCAGATCGCGGCGGCCAACTCGGTGAGCGACGTCTACGCCATGGGCGGCAGGCCTCTCACCGCGCTGTCCATCGTCGCGTTCCCCATCGAGAAGCTCAGCCCGCGGGTCATGAACCGCATGCTCCAGGGCGGGATCGACAAGCTCCGGGAAGCCGGGACGGTCGTCGTGGGCGGGCACAGCATCAAGGACAAGGAAATCAAGTTCGGGTTCGCGGTGACGGGCGTCGTCCATCCGAAGAAGATCATCACCAACGCCGCTGCCCGGCCGGGCGACGCGCTCATCCTCACCAAGCCCCTCGGCACCGGGGCGATCTGTTTCGCCGCCCAGATCGGGAAAGCCGAGCCCGCCTGGCGGGCGGCCATCGGCCGGTCTATGGCCGCGCTTAACCGGGCGTCGGCCGAAGTGATGATCGCCGCCGGAGTCCGGTGCGCGACGGACGTGACCGGATTCGGCTTGGCCGGCCACCTCGGCGAAATCGCCGCCCAGAGCGGCGTCACGGCCGAGGTCTGGGCGGCGAAGATTCCGGTCTTCGGCGGCGTGCTGGATCTCCTGCGGAAGGGCGTCATCAGCGGGGCGGTGGAGCGGAACCGCGAATCGGCCGCGCGCCGCGTCGAGAGGGAGCCGGGGG